>ERZ791902.1169-NODE-1169-length-13371-cov-2.885626_pt1 | contig 13371 bp, 13 predicted proteins | sample MGYA00510149_ERZ791902 | MGnify/ENA primary metagenome ERZ791902 (study PRJEB30046, sample SAMN00792060) | human gut metagenome | study: EMG produced TPA metagenomics assembly of the A metagenome-wide association study of gut microbiota in type 2...
GACATTGAAGATGGTTCAAACAAATATTTCTTTTTACCACTTAATTTTGTTCTTAAATGAATAGGAAAGAAATATTTGTTTGAACCATCTTCAATGTCTGGGTCTGTTGATGTAATATTTTCAATATAATCAAACCCTGTAAGTGTGTAGTTTTCATCATAAAAAGCTATACACAGATGAACACCTGTACCATGTGAAATACTGAATACCCACTCATTATTTTCGTTTATGTCAACGTCGTAAAAGTCAGTTATAATACTGTTAGGGTTACACAAATAACTACCATTTTTTAAAACTGCGTTAAATTCAAACCCTTTTACGGTTCTTTTATTGTTGTATATATTTCTTGATATTACTTTTGAATTAATAAAACTAATATCAGAGCCTATTATACTTTTTTCTTTTATTGCACCATTATAATTATTTATTATAGCGTTAAATTCTGATTCATTTTGTTCTCTGATAGCTGTTCCAATATTAGGATACTTGTTACCAAGAAATCCGTCTCTACCATCTATTAATTCTGCATCACCTGTAGTGCTACCCTCATTTAATTTAGTGAAAGAATCAATTCTAGTATTAATGTTAGAAATATCGTTATTAATGTTTGTTATAGCTTTATTTACTTCATTAAAGTTTGCGTTCACTAACGGTTTTAATAAATTAGATAATGATCCATCTTTTGCCATACTATCTAATTTATTATTAATTTCTTTTTGAACGTCTAACGATTTAAAATAGTTGTTAACGTAATTTTGTAGTTCAATATACGCTGTGTGCAAGTTTGTTACGTCTACGTGTAGTGTTTCAACGTCTTCCATTGTTTTATTTAAGTAATCAACAACTTTACAAAGAAGTTCATAGTAACTTAAACTATCATCATAAACTAACGGTAAAACTTTTTGACACCAATACCTAAAAGGTCTTAAATTTTTATAATCTCCTAAAGGATGAGCATAATCTGCTGGTGTGTTTGGGTTAATTGTTCTTTCTTCCATAACTTATCACTCCTTACCATAATAAAAAGAAAAGGTCACTAAATTCATTTATTACTTGCATATCAATATTTAACATGGTAGTTCTGTATTCAATTAAATATTTGCTATATGTGCCACTTCCTTGTTTACCTCTAACTGTTTCGGTGTGTGTTTCGTTATCTTTGCCGGTAGTTGATTTTGTTGATGTTCCACTATTATTATAATTATTATCTGTTGTTGTCTTTCTTGCATTTGTTAAATATGTACCACTTTCAACGCCGTTAAGACCCCCTTGTGGTGTGTCTGAATAAGCGTCACGTAATATAGTATTATTATTTCCGTTATTATTTGTGGTTCCATTTTCTTTACTTTCATTTGTTTTTGTTAATGTGTTTGTTCTAGTTAAGTCTGTATCTATAAAAGGTTCAAACTGTAATTTAGCACTTTCATAAAGTTGATTATAATAAGGCATTATTTCTTCAAGTTTTGTATTCATATAATACATCCACTGTCCAACGGTTTCCATTCCGATTTCTCTAAAATAATAATGTTTTAATATTTTAGAACATAAAAACTGCCTGTACTTTTCATCAAAAAAATTAACTTTTGAAGTAAAAATCTTATCCCAACTATTAGCAATAACATTGTCAATATTATTGAACCCTTTACTTTCTTCTAGTCCGCTTTTGCTTTCCAGAATAAAACGGACTAAAGTAGTATATTTACTCACTATAATCACCGTCCTTATTCAATTGCTCATTGGTGTCAATAAAGTTTACTTCAATGTCAGTTCCAAACATGGCGTTAATGTGTTCAACAGCTTCTCGTCTACTGTTCAGTCTGCTCATTCTGTTTGCAATAGTACCGCCTTGGCTTCTCATAACCTCATCTGTTACCATTCGCTCTTTTTTCTGATAAGTCACGTTAGTTATACCTAAATACGTTAATGCTTCATTCCATATTTTAGTTTTTAATTCGTAAAGTTTATCTGCCACATATGGCGCTTGTGTGCTTAAACATTTAAGAGCATTTAAGTCTAAAGTTTTATCACCAAAAATTACCGGTGTATTTCCATCATATTCTTTGTACAAGTTAATCAAACTTAAACGTTGTTTATCATTTCCTTGTACCAAAATAGGTGTTTTTTGCGCATTCACGTTAACATCAATAATTCTATCAATATTGCTTAATCTTCTAGCAAAGCCGTCAATGTTAGTTTGGCTATTAGTGTGCATATAATTATTCCAGATTATAACACTGTTTTTGTCGTCAAGAATTTTCTGGTACTGATTATATCTACTGTATGCACGTCTACTAATAGGATATCCGTAAACGTTAAGTTGTCCGTTGGTTATGCAATTTAGGCATAGATTTCCTATTACTTCATCATTGAAATAAACTAACGCACCACTTGTAAATAGTTCCATTTCAATGTATCGGCTATCTATTGTTTCGGGCAAGTTTTTCCACTCAAAGCTACTAATCGACAACTCAATTAATAAGTTTAAGTATTGTTGATAGGTTTTAACGTTCCGGGTTAAACTTTCCTCGAAATATGTTTTTCTTTTTCCCACAATATCACCACCTTTTATACTGAATTATCTAATGAATAGTTACCAATTTCAGAGCCATTTTTCCAAAATGTTATACCTTTATTGTATATACTGCATATTTTATTCATGTCGTCAGACGGGACGCTACCAGTACAAGTACAACCTAACGTTTTAACATAATTCCAGTGAGGTCTTGAGTTTCTTTCTGGTACTTTTACAACTTTAACAGCATAACCAAACATGGTAAAATAATCGTCTATCATTTTTGCGTATTGGTGTGTAACACAAACACCACCGCCCCAAAATGATTGAGTGTGACTAGCTACGTTAATATTTCCGTTGTTTAGACTGCCCTTACCAATATCTGCACCAATACTAGCTTGATAACCTTGGCTTAATATACTTGTTGCTCCGGCAAGTGCACCACCAATAGCCAAGCCAGTACCGCCAGTAGCCAACCCAAGTCCTGTAAGTGCTACAGCACCGATTCCGGCTTTACTTACATATTCACCAACAGCGGGAATGGCATTTTGTGCTAGCCACGCTCTATATGCGTCTGTACTCCAACTACACATTGGAAATCCTGTAATAGTTAAAGCTTCTGTTACACAACGTTGGTCTAGTGAGGATTTATACCCAACAGGACGTAAACAAGCTTGTACCGGCATTGTCATAGATACGTCCACTTTAAATTTCGGTTGTTTTCCTCTGAAAAATTCGTACCTGTAAGCATGAGTTGAACCACTTGCGTTAGATACTAAATAATAACAATATGGGTAAGTGTAAAGTTTTTTATTTTTTGGTTTATATCCGTTCAATGTATTATCTGCACTTATCGCACTTGCTATCAAATCAAAGCTTTCAGCTATAGAGCTATATTTTACTTGCACACCACCCTTAGGAATACCTGTTTCGGATATGGCTATAACAGGGCACATATACATTCCTACGATTGCGTCCGGTTTTTGATTATACGACTTTACTTTATTTGTAGCACTCTCCCAATCACTAGAATTGTAAGCGAATATTGTGCAACCACCGTATACACCGTCATATAATGTCCCATCCGGGTCTTCTGACGTATCATTAATCATAACAACTATTGCCATTGGTTTTAGAATTTCTGTTAAATTTTTATAACTCTGAAAAACGTATTCCCCACAATCAACACTTTCCGGCTCGATATGTTCTCCAATTTCATCAGTTTTTGTATGTTCTCGTTCAACAAAGCAATGGTCAATTGTGTAATTAAAGTGCCATGTCTGTAAAACATCAATTTCAAAATGTATTTCACTGCATTCATTATTTTTGTATGCAATACTTGTAATAAAAGCATAAAACCATTTATCACCAAAAGCTGTGTTTTGGAACATCATATAATTGCAATCATATAAGTTATCCGCTTCAATTCCAACTAAGCAAATACCGTTATTTACTCTTTGGTATGTATAATTATTTAAGTCATATTTTTTCTTATTAGCGAAATACGTTGTTTGTGCGTTAACCTCTTCAAAATAAATTGTGTTGGTATATGTGTTATCAAGTGGAACGTCTTTCAATAATTTTATGTTTGTTGTTGGTTGAATATACATTTATATCACCTCGAAAGGGTGGTTTTAACCACCCTTGTTATTTTACTGCTTTGTTAAGTTGACTTTATCTCCTACGTTGCTTGCAGAAGTAATTTTATCCTTGGTATTGGTGTAAGTTTTACCGTTAATTTCCGCAACTAGAGTAATTTCTGTTTCGTGTTTACTAGCTGGAATCAGCAACGCACCGAATGGATGAACACCTATGCCATCAGTTGTCAACTGTTCTGTCTGAACGAATTTAGCTACATTAGGTTCGAGCGTTGCTCCATCCACCTCGCACTGTAATGATAATGTGATTGCTTCTTCACTAGTACTCTTGTCAACAATTTCAGCAATAACTGTTGCTGGTTCTGTTGTAGATGCAGTGTCTAAGCAAAATACAACGGCATTTGCGAACGGACTACTTGATACAGTTTTCCAAGTGTGATAGAAGTAATTCCAGTACAAACCACTAGCAACATATTTTTCAGTGAATTTGTTGTTGTTATCGTACACCTGGAACCAATTCTCGTCTAAAATGACAGCCTTTACATTTGATAATAATCCAAGTTCTGCTGTTGTAACTTCTTCGATTCCGTCTGAATTATTTCTAATAACTTCAAATCGTTCGTTGTCGAACGTTGTCCAGTTATCAATTAAAAACAGCCGTCCCATAAAATCTGCCTTATCCATGTTAAATGCACTTGCAAGTACCTCAACATCAAATTTAGCGTTAAACATGGAATCCATAAAGATAACCTGTCGATCTTTAGGTGTGTTTGTTTTTACTCCGCTTGCGTTGTAGTCAGACGACATAAAAGTTAACATATTAGAAATACCTCTGAACGCTGTAGCGGACTGTTTGAGATCTGTACCGTCACCGATACTTTCCGGCTTCATTTTGCCTTGTGAAATAGCTTTAATTAAAAGGTATTTAAACAAAAGGAATTCATCGTACTCAGCCGCCGTATAAATAGCATCTACAATTTTTGCAATAAGATTCTGTACACCGTCAATCGACAAGAAAGCTGTTTTAAGTTCTTCGTCTTGAATAGTAACAGGATACATTACACGCCAATTTCTAGCGTGAAAAGCGGACTTAACATCCGGTAAAGTGCGTTTAAATTCTCTTTCGTTACCTTTTTCTACATCGTAGTCAACTACTTTTGCAATATTTACAAAAATGTCTTCTACAGTTTCTCCAAACTCTAAATAACCTTTTTTCATGACTGAATATGGGTTGTTGAAGTTAGCACTTTGCACCCTCACAATTGCAATCCTGTTCACCAAAGCGTTAATGAACTGGTTCGCAAATGCGGGTGTACCGTAAATAATTTCCCCTACTTTAGGAATATCACTTGTTTTTGTTACTTCTGGTACATTCTGCTGATAATCATAACTAGCATTCTGACGAATAACGTTAAGAATATCTAATGTACTTGCCTGTAATGTACTTACTGCAATTCTTTTAGGCATTTTTCATCACTCCTTTTTAAATAAATCTTCAAACGTTTTTGGTGTTTCTTCAATTTCAATGTCTTTTGTGTCTTCGATTTCATCTTCTTCAACTTCTTTATTGAAGAATCTGTCCCGATACTTCTTTCTCCAAGCTGTATCATTTTCTTCGTACTTAGTTTTCCAATCTTCGCTATCACCTGTCGATTTTGATTCCAAGTCGTTAAAAGTGTCTGTCACATCTTCCAAGAAAGCTAATGCTTCATCTGAATCGTCTTCACCGATTCTTTCATTAATCATGGTCATGATTTCTTCTCTCGTTCTGATTGCCATACTATCACCCCCTTATATTTTAATATTTATATAAATGTTTCACGTGAAACATTATATATGATATCTAATCATCATCCAAACAGGCATACGATTAATGCGTGAACCCGGTGTTCCACCACCACCGCCACCAGCAGATAAATACCTGTACATCATAACGGCATTTCTTAACGCCTGTTGTCTTGAAAGATATATTCCCCCGTTTTCTGGGTGAATTTCCCAACTATTTATATTAGAATTATTTGCATTTTCTGATATAAAATCTAACGCGTCATTTGCAAATTCTATTCGTTCTTGTAATGCTGGAACACCGGGACGTTCCCAGCAATTGCAAAATGCTGTTGTTAATAGTGAGATATCTGTACTAGGTGATTGCAAAAAATCAGTCAACGAACTAATTCCGCCACTTGTCCCTATCCAATCATTTTCTACAATTAAATATTGTAATTGTGCGTCACCGTCTATTCTTGAATAACCATTACTACTTAGCCAATTAAACAGTGCAGTTTTTCTACTGCCGTCCCACTGAAACATACCATACGCTGTTCCATCTATTTGAGATAATGCTGGATTAATATGCGATTCTCTCCAACTGTTGCCAGCTAAAGCAGATACAACGTATATACTAACACCGTAGCCAGTAGCACCACCAGAACCATAGCGGAATAAACGTGGAAAACTACGTTCGTAGTTTGGGTTTCCACCAGAACTACCTATAGACACTTGGTTAGCCAACGGTGCATTGTCTGTATGTGCACCCATAAAAACGGCTTTACCTGTTCCGCCTTTATAACACATTTCTGTGTGCCCTGACGAAAGCCCTATATCACCCGGAAGTATTTCACCGTTGGCATTAACTTCTGTAAAACCCAACCGAATTAATTCACTCGCTTGTGTGTAAGTTGTAAAAGCATTATGTGACGGCGCATAACTAGGTGTTTTAAAACCACCAGCTAATAGCGCAAAATTAATAAATGAGGAGCAATCATAGTATGTTATTCCACGTATTGTTTGCTGATTTCTATATTTTTGTGAATAGCCAACCTTAGGAGCATTACAGGTTTGTATTGCCCACGTATAAGATTTATTAATATCCGGCATTATTTGACATACTCCTTACCGTTATAATTTGCACATATCCAACCACTAGGAATTTTCATCCAGATGTTTCCATTATGTACCCTTGTTTCTTGACATGTTACCCTTGTTCCATTCATTAATTGCCCTAATGAATTACAATATTTTCTAGCGTTTTGTGTTAATTGTGATTTTGACTTAATCAACCCGTCTGGGGTTGACCTTACATTAAGATTATTAACGCATACGACATATGTATTTCCAATAATAAACCCAGTAGGGGAATTATTACCGACATATCTATAGTGACAATCCCAACCTCTACTATATTCATAATAAGGTCTAACGTAAATTTCTCTACCTGTTTGGTCACCAGTTTTTCCGCCTTTTGTCGTACCTTTTTCATTAATTGAAGCTGTTACAACATTATAAGAATCAACTGACATAACCACATGATGCGCTTTGTTTAGATGAATATCACCTTTTTTCCACGGTTTTGTACATTTTTTAAAGCCGTTAGCAATCAATTGTTTTTCAAGATTTCCTGTCCATGTTTCACGTGAAACATTAAAACCACCCTGTATTAATGCATTAGCAATTAATGAACTACAATCGTAGTCTTTTCCTTGTCTATACACTTGGTCATACCCATGTGTATTGTCTTTTGCAATATTTACAGCCCATTCAACTGTCTTATTAATATCTGGCATATTTATCACCTCATTAATCTTGATGTTTCACGTGAAACATCTGCATAAGTTTATCTGGTAAAATATCCGGGTGAATTTTTGTGATATTCTCTAATATAGATACTAATTCCGTTGTGCATACGTATAAAATGATAACTGGTAATATGTCAACTGGTAATTTAAAACCTACAATACTACCGTAATTATCCATAATCCAAGCAAGAAAATAACACAAAATAAAACCTACCTTTTTAAATAAGCCGTCACGCAACCGACTTGACTTTAATTCTTGTAATCTAATTGCTGAGATAATACCCGTTAACAAGTCAAGACCGTTAAACGATAAAGCCACTATAATAGGTGCGTAAATTTCCACTTTTATCACCTCACTTTTTATTTAAGTATAACATAAAATTTGACATTTTGCAATAGTTGTGTTATAATAAATATAACAAATAGTTGTTCTATTACTACTATAACAGGAGATTTTAATATGAGTATGTATTATGACGGAACAAAACTTTTATCCATGTTAGATATTAATGGGAAAAAACCAGAACTATATATGTGTACAACCAATAGAACAGGTGGTAAAACTACCTATTTTGGAAGATATTTTGTAAATAGATTTTTAAAAAACGGGGAAAAGTTTGGTCTATTATATCGTTATAATTATGAATTAGACGATATAAGTGTCAAATTCTTCAAAGATATAGGTAGCTTATTTTTTAATAATTGTGAAATGACAAGTAAAAGACGTGCTAAAGGAATATTCCACGAATTATTTATTAATGACGTAAGCTGTGGTTACGCTTTGGCGTTAAATAATGCAGATCAAATTAAAAAATATAGCCATTTATTTTCAGACATTAGTCGTTTATTATTCGATGAATTTCAATCAGAAACAAACCATTATTGTAAGGATGAAGTTAAAAAACTTCTTAGTGTACACACTTCTATTGCAAGGGGGCAAGGTAAACAAGTTAGATATGTCCCTGTATATATGCTAGGTAACGCCGTAAGCATAATAAACCCTTATTACGTCCAACTAGGTGTTTGTACTCGTTTAAAACATGATACTAAATTTTTAAAGGGTGACGGTTTTGTTATCGAACAGGGTTATGTCGATAGTGCAAGTAGAGCGCAACAATTAAGCGCATTTAATAGAGCCTTTTCTAGTTCTGATTATGTTGCTTATGCTAGCCAAAGCGTGTACTTAAATGACAATTATAGTTTCATCGAAATACCAAAAGGAAAAAACAACTATTTATGCACAATTAAATATGAAAACTGTGAATATGGTGTAAAAGAATTTCCAGAATTAGGAATTATATTCTGTGATGATAAACCAGATACAACCTTTAGATTCAAAATTACAGTAACGACAGAAGACCATAATATTAATTACGTAATGCTAAAAAAGAATGATTTCTTTATATCAAATTTACGATTTTTATTTGAACGTGGTGCTTTTAGATTTAAAAATTTAAAATGTAAAGACGCTATATTACACACGTTAAGCTATTAAATGTTTCACGTGAAACATTATATCGGTATCTTCATGAGTGTACCGCATTGAAGTAATAGGGTAGCACATTTGAAATATAATGCCTATATACTTTATCGTAATTGCAATGCGCTTTGTTGGTCTCTCATGTTATAGATATAGAAAAAGAGGGGGATTATCACCCTCTTTTAGTTTATTCCGGTTTATTCATGTAGTTCTCAAATTCTGATAAGCATTCACTTTTAAATTCGCACAATAAACATATATGTCTACACTGTTTATCTATCCACTTTATTCTAAAAATTTTAATGCATTTGATAAGTTGTTTCAACAAGTAAAATCCCCCCTAATATTCTTTTAGGTCTTAGCTTATCTGGTACAGATAAACCAATTTTAAAGTCTGAAAAATCTCGTTTAATTGGTTTATTATTTTCGTCAAATAAAAAATTACGCTCCTCATCTGACCACGTTTCGTTATAATTTGCTGTTCCTTGCATAGATAATTCAAATAAATCTTTGCATTTTTGTGGCATACCAGCGCATTTAATGTTATTATATGGTTTTTCTATAGGTTCTAAATCTTCTGCAATTACATGTTCAATATAAGTTTTCTGCCTTGTAAACACTGCCTTATCCCAACATGATTCTAACTTCCAGCAACAAAAATCCTTTGCGTGTACTTTTATTCCTTTTATCTGAGCTGGTGGTAAATCACAATGTATGCTATCAGTATCAGCATATATGAAGCCGGGATTGTTAACCCCGTGATAATTTTTTTGAGCCGCTCTAATAGTAAAATTACGTGCATAGCTTGTTATAGCTGAACCGACTGGAATATAACCCGGTTTTTTGTTAAATTCTGATACTGGTAAAAAACCTATAGATTTATCATCTTTTACATATGCCAGTTTAAATGAACTGTCTTTAGAACTCGCCATTTTTCCATATAAATTGTTCAAAAATAATTTAGCCAATTCTCTTTTTGCTCCTTTTGATATTTGTTTCTGGTGTTTGTATTTTTGGATGTACTCGTCAAATATACCGATTTGCGTGTAAAACCAACAACCGTCTAAAATTTCAAAGTCGACAAGGTCGTAATGCTCTTTAATTAAAATAAAGTCTGTCATTGTTAACGTTAACTCAACACGTGTGTCAATCAAATTTCCGTTTAAATCCCGATAATGGGTATAATACTGATTAGTTTCCTTGTCGTAGATGTCAGACGTTTCAAGAGATTCTGTACCTTTATATAATAGATTGCCCTTTATTTGTATAAATGGTAACTTATCTTTTTTAAGGTAAAACCTTGTCTTAATTCGTATGAAGTAATAACGATTATCCTCTAACGCTTCGTCGGGTATATAATTACCAGACCAAAATGTTGGCTTTCCTACTGGGTAAGGGTTACCGGATTCACTACTCATCATAGACGGGTATAATGAGTTTACATCTGCGGTTGTCCCGTTATAGTATATCTTATTTTCTTTACCTTTAACCAGATAACACCAACCACCTTTATAAGATTTTTTCACCCATTCACCCACATTATCATACTTATAAATATTTTTGTCTATCGGTATATCATATACATCGGGAAACATTTCATTGTAATCAAGTTCATTTTTTAATGAGTGTTTACAAATATTTTTATATTCTGACAAACAACAAGAACCTATAGTTAATTTATCGTGCCCCTCATTAAATAATATTTCGAGTGCTTCCTTGACAACTAAAACATCATTTGCAATATACTTTTTTTCTTCGTCAGTTATTTCACACCCGGGATATCTAAAACCAGTATATTCCATTTCAAGTTTACTATGTCTTGTCTTAAATGATTCACCAATTTTTTTAACAGAAAACGGCAAAAGTTTAAGAGAATCACGAATCTCTATAAAATGGTTTTTTACTTTAATTATAATCGAATACCATTGTCCTTTTGCAGATATCGAATATTTAAAAGTATTATTTTCCATATTTTTTTCTTGTAACCACTCTACTTTATTGCCTCTTTTTATATAAGCTTGCTTATAGCACTTATCTATTAACAAGTATGACAACCAAAACGAGCCGTCAAATTTTAAGTTATGATAATAGGCTACTATATTACATTTTAAGCTGATAAAATAATCTAATTGTTCTTGAATAGAATGAAAAATTTGAACGCTATCATCTGTAAACAATTCTGTAGACGCACTCGCCCATACTTCCGTAGACTTTTGATTCGCATATACTGTTGTTTCAAAATCACACATAAAATATCTATATTTTTTTATTTTCATTTTTATAAATCTTCCATATCATAACCTAACTCTTCATATTCAAAAGCGTCCATTAAATCTGATTTATATTGGTCTGACGCATTAGGAAGATAATTTATTAAAGCACTTGAAAACTCTTCTACTGCCACACTACTATCATATCTTGTTTTTTGCAGATAATAAAATACTGTATATGGCATTTGCGTTAAAGCATATGCTGTATCTTTTTCACCTTGAGAAGAAACCATTTCATTAATCAGCGCAATAAATTTACCAGCTAGTTTATTAGGTAAACCTTTTAATTCTGACTTAAAACTTTCAATAATTAATTTAGAAAAATTTCCGTCATAAATTTTTATTGGTATATCTACTAATTCTTGTTTTAACGGTTTCGCAATTTTTGTTATTTCTTTTGGTGTAAACCGTTTTAATTCTCGTGTATATTTTGTAAGTTCTGTTCCTTTTATTCCTTGTTTTCTTAATTCCTTTTCCGTCGGGAAATATATGTCTATTTCCATACCTTTTTTACGTAAGCGTCTTTGATATGCCATAATACGATTTCTGTTAGTAGTATAAGCTGATTTTCTTTTAGCCATTTTTGAACCCCCTTTTTACAATGTTTCACGTGAAACATTTGTGAAAAAAAACATCGGTCACGGGTGAGTGTGTGACCGATGTTTTTTCACCTGTTCATTTTACTTTAATGTTTCCACGTCTAACACGCAATTGATATAATCTCTTCCAGCTTTTGTCTTACCCGATGTTTTAATAACGGTAAACTCTTTTCCATGCATAATTGTGGAAATGTCTTTAATCGAACGCTTAAACGTTGCTGACTGACAGCTATATACTTTGTTATCTGGTGTAAGAATTGAAAGAATCTCTGATTCCTCTCCTGTATCTTCTTTAACATCAATAAAATGTAAAGTTGCTGATACTGGAATATGTGTACCGTCTGGCACATCTTTCATGCTTTCAATTGACGGTGAAATCGTCATTAAATACTGCTCAACTTCTGTTAACTCTCTACTTGAATCTTTAATTTTAATCATGGTTTTTTCTCCTTTTTATTATTTGTTTTCTGTTTCTTTCTTTGTTTCTCTAGGCGGTAACACTGTTGCGTGCTCGATAAATTCCTGTTCAGACATACCGTAGAGAGTTTCCACCTCTTTTTTATCTACAATATGAACAGCCTTAATTGTATCAGTTTCAATAATTTTTTTAACTTCTTTAAGAAGTTTTTCATCGTCTTTGAATGTGCGTGATACTGTAACGTCTTTGTTAATAGGTTCACCTTTTTCAACGTCTAAGCACATTACATTAACTTCTGTTGTTGTGATTGTCCTTGTAACCATTGGTACTCTTGCCATAATTTTACCTCTTTTCTTGTGAATGTATTGTTTTTTGGTTATACAGATTGTAATCTGTAATGGGTGTAACTGGAATCGAACCAGTATAATATATTGCTTTTTTCCAATTTAAGCTATACACCCTTGGGCGCGGTGGCTGAAAAGGAATTTACGAGGAACCACCGCTAATGGCTAACGTATTAAGTTAATTACTTATTACATTATTTATTATATCAAAGATTTTTTAATTTGTCAACAGCTTCTGTATAATTTGTGGAACAAATTATTATTTTGTTTTTATCAAAACCAATATCAACAATATAATGAAAATTTTCTATTTCCAGAATAAAACGCTGAGTAAAAGTTTTAGCGTTATATTTTATTATTCCAATATGTCTTAAATACACTGAATTATCATACTCAAGACGTTTCATATATAAAAGATTATTAGAATATCTTACTACTTTCTTTTTACAAGGGTTCTTATAACATTCATATAATGCCGAATAACATTGCATTAATTCTATATCAGAAGCATTCCTAAAATTATCAAACGCTATATAGTCAACAAATTTGCCCTCTACAATTTCAAACACTTTACC
>ERZ791902.1172-NODE-1172-length-13354-cov-7.580194_pt1 | contig 13354 bp, 12 predicted proteins | sample MGYA00510149_ERZ791902 | MGnify/ENA primary metagenome ERZ791902 (study PRJEB30046, sample SAMN00792060) | human gut metagenome | study: EMG produced TPA metagenomics assembly of the A metagenome-wide association study of gut microbiota in type 2...
CCCTACAATTTTTGAAGCCAACTTTTAGTCGACCCTATCTAATTGCGGATTACCCACAAATCAGACAATGCCACATCATATTATTAATTCTAACTGATTTGAAAAAAGATATATCATTACCTATATCATACCATTAATTTCAACCAATGTTATCATTAATTTCATCTAATTTATCAAATATATCTTCCAAAGAACCATCATCATATTCATTTCCACGAATATCATCCAATTTTTCATTCATTGTTCTCAATTCATCTAAAATTTCATTCAATAAATCAACTACTTCGTTCATTCTTCGTCACCTCTCATATATTTCTTCCATCTTCTTAATACATCTTTTAATGGCTCATCCAAATAAGACAAAGCCTTTTCCTTTATATCTTCCGTAATACCATAAGCTGCTTCTGCAATACTTCCCGTAATAGCTGCGATGGTATCACTATCTGCACCAATTGAAATTGAATCTCTAGAATTATAAAAAAAAATATAGTATCATACATACAGAAACTAACTTGTGATGGATAAAGCTGGGCTGGCTGTGCCAGTAAGATGTAGATCGAGATGCCTTTGCTCCTGGGGTTAGTTTTTTTCTTTTTATACTAATTTCATTTCTTCAATTGCACGCAACAAATCATCTTTTTTAAATGTAATCAAATCCTCATCGGATATTTCATTTAAACTCGCCAAACGATTCGAATGAGCCTTTTTACTCTTATCAAACAAGTTACGCATTTCTCGCCCATTCGCAAAATTATCTGGCTTGTGATTACATAACTCATTTAAATATGACTTTAATGTATCTTGTGCTTCTAAATCCATCCTAAAATCATTTTGTTCGCACAACAATCCGAAAATTAAAAATAATTCTTCTTCAGAATAATCATCAAAATGAATATATTCATTAAATCTAGATTTTAATCCCGGATTGGATTGTAAGAAAGATTCCATTGGCTCATCATAACCAGCTACAATCACAATAAACTCATCACGATGATCTTCCATCGCTTTTAATAAAGTATCAATGGCCTCTTGACCAAAATCATTTTCACCCTTAGCCAAAGTATAGGCTTCATCTATAAAGAGAATACCACCCATAGCTTCATCAATCTTTTCCTTCGTTTTTAACGCCGTTTGTCCAACATATCCCGCAACAATCTCACTACGATCCACTTCAACCAATTGACCCTTTTCTAAGATTCCTAGTTCCCTATAAATTTTAGATAATAATCGCGCAATCGTTGTCTTTCCAGTACCAGGGTTTCCCTTAAATACTAGGTGTTTAGAAGTATTAGTAACTTTCAAGCCTTTGCTCTTACGAAGTGCATCTATTTTCAACTCATTAATGATTGAATGTACCTGTTGCTTTACTCCGTCCAATCCAATCATGGAATCCAATTGTTTTTGAAGATCTTCTAAAGATTCTTCAGACTCCACCTCAATTTCATCCTGAACCACTTCTTCTTTGACTTTATCTTCTTGTTTAATATCCAATAGTTTGATGTATTGAATAAAATGATCTTTTACAATATCCTTCTTATCATTCTTATTAAACAAATAATAACGACCTAGTTCATACACAAATTGTGCATACAAAGCTTTTACAATAGGCATTAAATTTAATGTTTCAAAATCAGTAAACCAAGAATGAACAGAAACGCTATTATTCAATTTTTCTTTAGAACCAAGAAACACTTTATTAAAGTAATCCATACGAAAATCTGCATGATCTAAAGATATGATATCAATAAATCCAGCAATATTATTTAAAATAACCTGCTTTACATTTAAATGACCACCATCTTTATCAATCAATTCCTGCTCTTTTGAACATGCTAATAATAATTTAGCTAATGATTGTTTTACATCTATATCCATGATTACAACCTTCTTTATGCATATTGAATTTGATTATGCAACGAATCATATAATTTCGATGCATCCTCACCCTCAATACCATTAAACATCTCAGAAATTTCTTTTTCCAATTCATTCTGAATTTCTTCACTCGTCTTTTCATGAAATACATTCAATAAAGATGTATCTTGAAGGGTTAAAATAATTTCTTGATTATCAATCACTTCTTGTTTTTGATCTTGGACCTGCTCTAAAAACTCTTTATAATACGTATCCATTTCATCCGTATTTAAACCTAAATCAAAAACACCATGATCTTGCAACAACTCAATAAACCAAGATTGAGTTAGAGTATCATATAAACTCATCCACTTATTGTGAGACGTATGCCATACTTCATCACCACTCAAAATATCTTTATAGTTAAAATAATATTGTTCATCAAAGAAACGCAATGAAGCTGTATACATCGAAAGCATCATAAATACAGTAAGAATCATATTGTCCTTATTATCAATCAAATCCGATTTTAAAGAATCAATCATCATATCCAAAACAACATATAAGGAATCCACTAACTTACGCATTTGCTCTTCACTATAAGGCTTTTGTTTCTTACGACAATCCAACATATCCTGATAATCACTAATTACCTTATTGTATTCAGCTTTAATATGAAGTTCAGTCCCTTTATTTAAAGTCTTTTGAACTTTTTCAATTGCACCAACAAGCTCTTCTTCCATAGAATTTAATTTTTCATATAGAATCGCAAAAGTAGCCCAATTCGAAACCAAATTCACACCATCCAAAATCAATCCTATATTTTGAATCTTAGCCAAATTCTGCATCATCGCAATATTCTTATTCAACAATTTAGAATTCTTTTGTACTACCTTTAATACTTCTTTAGCAGCCTGTTGTTGTTCAGCCTCTTTAAAAATGTTATCTAAAGCCACCTTATAAAACTTCTTAAAACGCTTATTCTTTTGACGAACTACGATCTCCATAAAATTCTTATCATTCAAGAATTTACGCAGTTCCTCTATTGTCTGTATTACTTCAATTTCATCCATACCTATTCTCCATCCTTTAATTTGTATAGAACCAGTGTCAAAATCAATAAGATACAGGAATCCATACTATATGGATTATGGAAATCAAAACGAGGCTTACGCTTATTAATTCCAAGTGCTGGAACCGTTTCTCTGCGAATAAAAGTAAGAATCGTATCCAAATCCAAACATTCCTTAGATAAATCAAAATCAGAAATCAACTTTGAATGACTTTTAGTAACCGCCATATATAAACACATCATGATGCGTGTATAATCCATCAAATCCTGAAATTTTAGTTTTTTATATTTACTTATAGAAACCGCCTTTTCATAATACTTCTGTGCACGCGTCTTCTGTTTTGATGTTTCAATCTGTGATTCTAAAATATCATTCAAACATTTAAAATAACTTTTGATCAACTTATTAAAATCACACGTATTCATTAGTTCAACCATCATAAAATGATCATATAGCTTCTCAGCCATAGCTTCCTTAGTTATATGATTCAAGAACTGAAATTTTATATAAGCATTTAAATCCATCAAAACACAATCGCTAGTCACATCACTATAATCTAGCCATGTTGATTCTACAAACTCTTTTAGTTTCATATCCTAGTTCTCCTTTTGATTTTTTCTATTGAAATAATTCAATATTGCTTTGTATCCCAAACGAATTTTGACATGCTCAACCTTCCATTCTTCACCACAGGCAAATGCTTAATACTTAAATAATTCTTTTTTAATTCTTCTTTATCTATCTGCAAATCTGTTGAATAACGAAGCTTTTCATAACAAGTTGGACAACAAATAAACTCAAAAATATCATCGCTATCTTTGTATTTGTAAAGTCTCATCCCTGTTAGCTCAGCATGCACTTTTGCTCCACAAAGAGGACATATTCTAGCATATCCACCAATCACTTTATCCTTAATGCGCTGTGGTTTACACATAAAGTCTTTCACCTTGTTAAAATTATTATAATCTAAATAACTTGCTATTTCCGTTACGATACTTTCATCTAGTGAATTATACTCAATTGTTTATATATATTCAAAATTCTATCTGGTATATTTTTCTGCTGTCCTTGTAATACTCAATGATAATGAGAAATTACCTAAGAAAAATTTATTTAAGCAATCAACAATAGCATACTCAGAAGTTATATTTTCGTTAATTAATAGAACATTTTGGGCTTCTAATCGTAAAGGAATTACTTGTCTTTTTATGCTACTCCTCCTATAAAGCCATGTAATTAACACTAATTATAATTCGCATTGTTATTAATATTATCTATAACGCTCTTAATCTCCATCCAAGTTTGAATGTCATTTCCAAACAAATCTGCAACAGAACCTTTATCTGTAAATGGAGATTGTTGTAAAACACTCATATCTTTCATTAAACCATTTCTTACAATATATTCTACAATTTGATTTACAAAATAGATCTGTTCAGAATTAAGATTTCTTTCATCTAAATATTTAGAAAAAGCATCTTTGGCAGCATTCATATCCAAACCAACAATTTCTCGAACAAATTCCCCAATCGGCTTTTCTCCTACTTCTGAATAATAGTCTTTTTTAGAGCCTAATTCTTTCCATAAGATATTTTCTAAAGAAACTAAATCTGTATTATTTAACGGTTTATTCTCTTTGATTTTCAAAATCACAGGATCATCTTTTTGATGTTGGCGAATATAATACTCAATTTTAGATTTATAATTCTTTAAATCATCATTCTCTAATTCTGAATCATTAAATTGAACATCTAAAATATCATCTTCAAAATTAGTTTCATAAGATAATCCTTGTCTTGGAATATATTTAATTAGATCTCTTAATCTTAAACGAATATTTTCAAATTCATCTATACCACTATATTCTAAATAATTCGTATTTAAGATAGCATGAATAATTTCGCTTTCCTTTTCTATTGCAGGAATATTCGATACTTTAGATAAACCTGTTACCTTTTTTAATAAATCTTTAATTCTACGCTTACTCTGTTTTTCAGCCAAATGAGCTAATTCAATACCATACATTAAAGCATCAAATCGCACAGCACTTACCTCATCTTCATCCGGTAAGATTAGTGGTGCTAATTCTTGACGCACCATCAAACAATCTTCATATGTAAGCATTTGATAATGATCTGGATTCGAATAGAGATCCACATATTTTAAATGTTGTCTAACATCAAAACGATTACGATCCAATTCTTTTACTTTGCCAACCATATAATCAACAAGTTCTTTACGCCATTTTTTTAATTCATCTGTTTGATAATTCAAAGCTTGTAATTTATAAGCAATCTCAAACTTCAATGCAAAAACAGCTCCCTGTACTGCAAGCATGTTCGGTGTTGCACTTCCAGTCTTCATTCTGAAAAATTCAAAATTACCACAGAAATCAAAAATCAAGAACTTATCTTTATCTTTTCCATCTAAAAGTCCAGGACATAGTCTTGTTCCACGACCAATCATTTGCCAAAATTTAGCCTTACTCATTACTTTCTTAAAGAAAATCAAATTCACACATTCAGGCACGTCAATACCAGTGTCTAACATATCAACTGAAATTGCAATTTGAGGTAATTTTCTTGGATCAGAAAACTGGTCAATTAAAGTCTGAGAATAGTTAATTTTATTATCAATGACTTCTGCATAACCTTTTAATTCAGGATAATCCTTATTAAAAATTTCTAGAATAAATTCTGCATGCTTATGATTTTTCGCAAAAATTATTGTTTTACCAATTTTTTGTCCATAATCAATACGAATACCATACTTAAATAAAGTTGCTAATACCTTACGCACTGTATCTTTATTAAAAACATATTGGTTTATAGCTGAAGCACTTATAACTTCTGGAACATTCCCCTCTTCATCGACAAATGTTTCTTCATACTCTTCTTTTTCATCATTATCCAATTCATCCCAATGAATTCCATTCTTCATAAATTCTGTAGAACATTCTATAGATTTATAATCAACTAAAAATTCATCTTTTACAGCCTGAGCTAATTCATAACCATATGTCGGAATTCCATTTTCTAATTCAAAAACTTCATATGTATTCTTATCAATTTCATCTTTAGGCGTTGCAGTTAAACCAACTAAAGGTGCATCAAAATATGAAAATATATCTCTATACTTGTTATAAATAGATCTATGCGCTTCATCACAAATAATCAAATCAAAATGCCCGCAAGTAAATAATTTCTTGCCTTCATCCTTAATCGTATCTATACAACCAATCATTGTTTGGTAAGTCGAAAATACAGCATGAGCATTATAATTTTCTTTATCTTCCACTAAATTTGTAGCCGAAAGATCCGGCAACAAATTCACAAAACTACGCTTAGCCTGTGTAACTAATGAGTTACGATCTGCCAAGAATAAAATATTCTTAATCCAACCATTATTTAATAGCACATCAACTAAACTAATAACCGTTCTAGTCTTACCTGATCCAGTAGCCATGACTAATAAAGCTTTTCTTCTATTCCCCTTATCAAAGGCTTCACATACAGCACGAACTGCAGCTTCCTGATAATAACGACCAGCTATATTCTTATTAATCGCAATATAATTCAAATGAGATTTTGTTCTTCTCAAATTAAAATACTTTTCTAAATCACGTTTTGAATAAATACTCGATACTCTTCTTTCAGGATAATCATTATCTATTATGCGTGTTTCAAAGCCATTCGTAATAAAGATTACTGGTCTTCTTTTATATTTCTTCTCTAATAAATCCGCATACAATTTTGCTTGTTGTCTTCCTACCACAGGATCTTTACAACTTCTCTTAGCCTCAATTACCGCTAATGGAATATTCATATCATCATATAAAACATAATCCGCATAACCAACTTCTGACTTATTTGGCATACCATCAAGTTCAACTTCATTAATCCAGTCTTTACCTTCAACCCATCCAGCATCCATCAACATCGCGTCAATATATAATTTACGTGTATTAAACTCAGATAAATCTAATGGTTTTGAAACATATGTTTCTTGTTGTTGAACACGACGAGAACTCAATTCCTCTTTTAAAGATGTATTTTCAGCAATCAATGCCTCTAAATCAACATCAGGAACTGCTTTAACAGGAGCCACTTCCTCTTGTTCTAATAAAGATTCGTCAAATTCTCTTTCTTCGTAATTATCACCATAACAATACGCAATAAAATCAGTAAAATAGAACAAATTACGTAAACATATTTTGGCAATACTAGCCGTTTTTGTTGTTGAAGTATGAACCGCTTCATTCCCATATCGACGGATAAACTCAATTCGTTTCCAAATATCATCATCCATGATTGATTTAAAAGCTCGTGTATTCATTAATGTATGCAGATTATCCTGGTAAGGAATATCTAAATCTGCATCTACTGAATACATCCATTTAATACCTGCCTCTAGTGCACGTCTACAGTTGATAATACACGTACTAACATCAATCTTATACGTCTTCTCTGCAACAATAGCTATATCTACAAAGCTATCAAAATCTTTTTCTTTCTTTAAATAATCGAAGTTAGTCATATACTACCTCTCTTTCTAGTTCTGTAATACTCTTCTTAATATCAAACCTTGATTTATCGACTTGTTTAACAAACAATTCAAATTCTTTTTGCCTCTTTATGTTAGGGACAAGAATTTGTATTTTATTCATTACTGATATTGGTAGCTGTGGCTGTGCAGATCCGCTTGCTATTTTTTCTTTTATACCTTTAAGCTGCATTTTAAATTGTTCAATAAAGAACAATTCGTCCATAACATTTTGTTTCATTCGTAAAATCACCATTCCCGAGTTGATCCTTATATTATCATATGGAACTTCACCTGTATAAAAAGCAAGATTTCCTATTGTGCCACGTGTTGTAAGAACAACATCACCGCGAGATAGTTTTCCCTTGCGAAGAGCAGAATCTTTTTCTTTTGTTATAAACGTGCAAGTACTGAAATCAAATCCTAAAGCAGTTACGTTTTTAGCGTTTAAAAACAAACAAAAGCCATCATCTGTGAAATCATCAGCATTTGGATAATTTTTACCTCTATCACCATCAATTATTTCACATATTCTTGCCATAGGTAATAACTCAAGCCCATGCAAATTCATTGAAGGATCCCCAAACATCTCGACAAATCGGGCTTTGATTAAATCATCAAATTTTCGAAGTTGTATTTTGTACAACTTAATTACTGATTGTATATGATCTAAACGATTCGCTATTTTTTTCTGTATTGAAATATCACCATCGATTTTAACGACAAATTCACCAAATTGCTTTTTGTTTATTATTGGCACAACCGGAGCATTAGCAATTGCTTTTAGTTTTACTTTAGAGTTTTGCAAACAATAGCACAAATACTTTGTATCTATGTTTTTATCAGGAATAATTGCATTTATTTGTTGATTAAAGGCACATTCCCTAATTTTTACAATTCCTATCTTAGCTATACTACCTATGCAAGTTACCAGGATAGAGTTTTCATTTACAATTCTAGCTTTATTTCTTGCGTTTTCAGAAATATATTCGTTTGAATCTAATAGTTCTGTAATTTCATCTTCTGCAATTACATCTGGCTTAATAAAGCAAATGTCAGGAGAATCCCAAAAATTAGTGTCACTTTTACTTGGAGTATTGCCAGTAATTATCTCACCAATTTCATTTAAACTTACTTCCATGTCTCTACAAATCCGAATTTAGCACTTTTTAAAGTTATCATATGTTGCAATCAAGCTACAAATTTTCTATGAGATTCTTTAACATTATTTTGATTTACCATAGCATAATGCATTGTAGTATCTATTTGAGAATGTCCTAATAAACTTTGAACTTGTTCTATAGGCATTCCTTTATCAATAGCCTTAGTAGCAACTGTTCGCCTAAATTTGTGTGGATGCACTTTATTAATACCTAGTTTTCTACCTAATTGACGAAGCCTTATCTCGACTCCACTAATGTTTAATCTGTCATGCGGTGCATCTAATGAAACAAATAATGCTGCATTATCATCATTTCTAGAATTAATATAATTCCTTAAATGAATCTTTGTTCTAGCATCAAAATAAACCGGTCTTTCTTTATTACCTTTACCAAAGACAACACACTCTCTATTTTCAAAATCAATATCATTTATATTTAATCTAACTAGTTCACCAACACGCATACCAGTAGATGAAAGTAGATCGATAATTGCTAAATCCCTTAGATTATTACAATTATCTCTTAACAATTCTAACGTTTCATCTGAATATGTTTCTTTAATAACTTTATCCGTCTTTATTTTATGAATTCTTTTCATTGGACTTTTCAAAATATAATTTTCTTCTTCCAACCAAGAAAAGAAACTACTTAAATTTCTTCTAATGTTATCAATACTTGCTTTAGAACAATTATTAATCTTTTGATAATCAGTTAAATACATTCTTAAATCATCCGTTGTTAAATGAGTAACATTCTTAGTAATCATGGAATCCATTTTTATTAAAGTTGCATAATAATACTTAGTGGTTCTTTCACTACAACCTTCAATTTCCTTAGCTGCAATAAATTTATTTATTAGTTCCATATTCGTAAATTCACTAATATGGATATCCGTATCTTCAACCACTTTTATTTCTACTTTATCTAAGCAACGACATAACACAGTATGCAAAACATCTAACTGAGAATTATCTAAATAATTCAATAAAGATTGTTCGATTTCTTGTATGATTGTATTTTTCATGTTAATAACCTCCATTACCAACATCTCTACAACCATTTATTTAAACTATCTTATCCAAAATATTCCTGCATCAAACTATCATATAATTGCTGCGTTTTTTCTAATGACTTCTTAACTTCTTCCCTTGATTTATCGACCTGATGCACAAAGTCAGCAAATTGATTTTGCTCAATTATATCAGGCGTAATAATTTGTAATTCAGACAAGATTTTAAGATTAATATTTTTTTGGGCTGATTCAGGTGCTTGGTTCTCTAATATCTCTTGAAAGAAACTAAACCAATAATGTACAAAAATATTATCAGTAAGATTATTTCCATTAAATCCTACAACACTGTCTGGAAAACAAGCATCAAATTGTAAAATTGCAGTTTTTGCAATATTAGCAGCTATCGTAATACATAAAGTACCTTTATCCCACATTTTGCTTTGTTTTAACCCTACTTCTGAATAAGTATTATTATAATTCTTTATATACAATTCAGAATTTGCAATATCTCCTGTTTGAATCAATGGGTAAGGTCCATTCAATAATTCAGGTGCATTTCTTGGTCTATATTTAGAAACACCTCGACCGAATGTACCCAACTGAGGTAATGTTTTTAGTGGAAGATGCTTACTATTGCTAACCGGATCTCCAAACATCTCTATAAATCGGGCTTTGATTAAATCATCAAATTTTCGAAGTTGTATTTTGTACAACTTAATTACTGATTGTATATGATCTAAACGATTCGCTATTTTTTTCTGTATTGAAATATCACCATCGATTTTAACGACAAATTCACCAAATTGCTTTTTGTTTATTATTGGCACAACCGGAGCATTAGCAATTGCTTTTAGTTTTACTTTAGAGTTTTGCAAACAATAGCACAAATACTTTGTATCTATGTTTTTATCAGGAATAATTGCATTTATTTGTTGATTAAAGGCACATTCCCTAATTTTTACAATTCCTATCTTAGCTATACTACCTATGCAAGTTACCAGGATAGAGTTTTCATTTACAATTCTAGCTTTATTTCTTGCGTTTTCAGAAATATATTCGTTTGAATCTAATAGTTCTGTAATTTCATCTTCTGCAATTACATCTGGCTTAATAAAGCAAATGTCAGGAGAATCCCAAAAATTAGTGTCACTTTTACTTGGAGTATTGCCAGTAATTATCTCACCAATTTCATTTAAACTTACTTCCATGTCTCTACAAATCCGAATTTATCATTCAGATTCTTCCTCCTTTCCATCATTCAACAAAGCCTTTAACTCCGCCAAGTTCTTATCAATTTCTCTATTTAAAGATTCAATATCGGCTAAAATTTCACTTGTTGGTGGATATTCTACCTTTTCATAGACAACCTCTTTATATTTGTTAATAGATAAATCATATTCATTATCAATAATCTCTTGCTTATCAACCAAGAAACTTTGTTCAGTACGTTTTCTATCTACTTCTTTATCTAGATTCTTGAATCTTTCTAAAATGTTTGGAATATCATTTTCTTTTACTGGGGCACGTTTATCATCTAACGAGAATCCATCGGCTTTCATATCGTAGAACCAAACTTTATCAGTTCCACCATGACCAGTTTTTGTGAAAATCAAAATACCTGTAGATACACCAGCATATGGTTTAAATACACCTGAAGGCATTGAGATAACTGCTTCAAGACGATTGTCTTCAACAATAGCTTGTCGAATAGCTTTGTGAGCCTTACTTGAACCAAATAAAACTCCATCCGGAACAATACATGCACATCTTCCACCAACTTTTAACATACGAATAAACAATGCTAAGAATAATAATTCAGTTTTTTTAGTTTTCGCTATTTTTAATAAGTCTGTTGATACTGAGTCATAATCTAAAGACCCTTTAAAAGGAGGATTGGCTAAAATCATAGAATATTTATTGTTATCTGTATTTTGATCTGATAAACTATCACGATATTCAATATTTGGAGATTCAACACCATGCGTCATCATATTCATTGCTCCAATACGAAGCATAGTTCTATCCATATCAAAACCATTGAACATATGATTCATAAAATGATTACGATTTTGTTTATTCATCAAAATATCATTTCTATATTTTTCTATTAAATAATCACTCGCAACAACCAAGAATCCACTTGTACCACATGCCGGATCACAAATTAATTCTTGAGGCGTTGGATTCATCAATTCGACCATCATACGAATAATATGACGAGGTGTTCTGAACTGTCCATTACGTCCTGCTGAAGCAATCTTAGACAATAAGTATTCATATACATCACCACGAATATCCATACTTGTAGTTTTATCCATTAAGCTATAAATTTCATCCAAAGAATCAATAACTTTAGATAATACTAATGCTGTTGGTATTTTAAAAATCGCATCATCCATATATTTAGAATATGCACTATCCTTATCACTATGTAAAATCTTTATAAATGGAAAAACCCATTCCTGCATAATTTCATATTGTTTATTCGCAGGATAATCATGGAACGTAGACCATTTCAATTGATTTCCATCAATACTACGCTCACCAATCATTACCTCATGGGCAAATATACTTGTATAAGGTATTCCAAGCATATTGGATTCCTTTGCCTTTTTATTGTCTGCAACATCCAAATCACGAATAAACATTAAATATGTTATTTGCTCAATAACCTCTAATGGATTTGTTAATCCACCTGCTGCAAAAACATCCCAAAGCGCATCAATTTTATTTTTAATTTCTCCTGTAACCATAACTCTCTCCTACTTAATCAATTCCACTACATCATCAAATGTACAATCCAAACAATCACAAATACGGATCAACGTATCCATAGATACCGTTTCCTGTTTAGAAAGTTTTGCAAGTGTAGCTGGTGTTAACTTAGCTTCTTTAGCCAAATCTGTTTTTTTCATGCCTTTATCAATTAATAATTTAAATAGCTTATTATAACTTATTTGCATAAATCGATCCTCACTTACCTTTCTATTATACGTGAAACGCTTACAGTATTAAATAATTAATATTCACTTTTATGAATATTTTGTCAACAACAGATAAGATTTAACTATAGTTAGATAAAATTATGTCTAACACTTAATAAAATAACCAAAATAAAAGCAGAGTCTTGCTCTGCAATTACTACTATTCATCCATTAACGCCTTATGATACTCTTCTACACTACTGTAGTCACAAGGATCAATAGAAGGCTATTCATAATTTGAATCCTATTTATTTTTCCAGGCCTTTCTTAAATCAAGAATATGTTGATACTGAAACATATTGTCATACTTAGATGGATCTATCTTAAGATAGACTCCTTCTAGTATCCCCGCCGCTCTCCGATTCTATCTCTCAAAAGTTCCGTTAAATCGTTACTAACCTCATACAGACGGTCAAATGATAGATTCTGACGCACCCCCTTTAAGTGTGTGCACAGCGGAAAGCATCTTCATAATTTTTATTTTCCAATGCCTGTTTTAACTGTATATAACTCTGATATTCAAGGAACTTTAATGTAAATCTCCAAATCAGTGCTTCGCGTGAAGGTATCCCAAGACAGATTCATAGTTTCCTCCAGTAGCTTCATAACACTCTTGCATTGTCATATTTTAGTCCTGTCAATTGCATTCCACTAATTCATGAACCTCTGCCAATCAATTATATACATACCTTAAAATCGTTTTTATAACTTCATCAATCACAATCG
>ERZ791902.1186-NODE-1186-length-13212-cov-77.892149_pt1 | contig 13212 bp, 11 predicted proteins | sample MGYA00510149_ERZ791902 | MGnify/ENA primary metagenome ERZ791902 (study PRJEB30046, sample SAMN00792060) | human gut metagenome | study: EMG produced TPA metagenomics assembly of the A metagenome-wide association study of gut microbiota in type 2...
CTTATACTCCAGATAAGTAGCATCCGATCCGATACCCACATACAGGTCACCATACTGTGATGCCTGCTGGAAAAACTCCACATGACCAGAATGTAAAAGGTCGTAGCAACCGCTTACAAAAACTTTCTTCTTCATTATGATTATCATTGATAATCGAAGTGCAGATAGTCATCCTCATCTAGCTGATTACCTATCTGCATCTCGATAAACATAAACAGAGTTATTTCAATTAATTATTTGATTATTTTATATTTTAGCCTCCAGAAGAAGTGCCAAGTACGGAACAATGGTTCACAAAGCGCCTCTGCAGGAAAATACCTCACGAGCCTCATATTCCTATACACCCTTTGGAGATTATGTCAAACTAATGAATCTACCTTCTCTTTTAACTCAAGCTCGCTAAAGTTCTCAAAGGAAAGCCGCAAGCATCTCTAAACGGGCGATGCTCATTGATTATTTTATTCCATGAATCTTCTTCCATACTGCAAACCACGTTCTAAACAAAGGTTCACTCAATGCCTCAGTAGGATAATGCTTCACGAATCTGAGATTCCTGAGATTCATTCTGAAGTAACGATGAATCTTGCTTTCACCGACCTTACTACCCATCCTATCATCATACTGCCCGAAGTTTCCTCCTCGCATGATTTCATCAAGCAGGAACCTACCTTCCTTTTCATCCATCGGTGCAATCATTCTATCTTCTGATAGCCCGAACACCTCCTTCATCACGAACATCACAGCCTGAGCAAACTTCCATAATCCAAGATATTTCAATTTATGCCGTAAGGCATCCAAATCTGTGTTAATCTGTGTCATCTGCGGGAGACTTTTATTAGAATCCGTGAGATTTGTGAGATCCGTGTGCCACTTCACTAACACAAAATAGTAATCCTGAAGCTGCCTCAATCCGATACCCTCCGTAAAGATATGCCGATAGAGATGAGAGAGGATATATATAACATTGAAGTTCATCGTTGGCACAGTAATTTCCCCATATCTATCTGGTAACGTAACGACATTCGAACATTGCAAATCCATCACCTTCTTAAACCATTTCTGCATCCTGCTATTATGAATAGGGAAAAACATATATGAAGGAGTAAAATGCACCTCTATCGCCGTTTTCATCACAGGGAAGTCTACATGGTGATAACGCATCACCTGATTCGGACACACCTTATTTATATATTGCATCACTCGTTTTCTGCCACCAGCGAGATAGATGTCAATGTCCCCGGGAGTACGCATATAAGGGTCAGGATAAAGCAACGCATTCCCCTGCCCCTTCAAGATACAGTTAGCAAAGCCCTTGTTCTCGAAGTTCTTGCAAACTTTTACGGAATCCTGAAACAGTCTGATATTCTGCTTTCGAATCATTTCCGCCATCACCATCCATTGCATCAGCAGCTTCTGCTCCGGTGCCAACTCCTTTGGCAACCGCTGGATACCATAAAACAGCACACCAAGCAAAGCCTGCTTTTGGGCAATAGCATATATCTCCTGCCAATCCGCTTCCTTCAAAGAACCAGGTATTTCCTTGGCTGAACCAATGCAGAATCGCAAGAAATCAAAGAAAATCTTTTGTTGTTTCAACATAAAGCTGTACTTTTGCACGCATGAAAGATAAATTACAAAGAGCCATCGGTCATATTATACCGACGCTCCTATTCATTATATTACTTCCCATATCGGTAGTCTTCACTCCCATTCACTGGCTGTACAAGACTATCCGAAGATTTTTTCTGCGATAAATCTTGCAGGAAACAGCAAGCCTGCCATCATATAACGCTTACGGGTATGCGGTTCCTTCCACATTCGATAAACAAAGCGAAGATTCGTTTTATCCACCCATGCAGGATAGTAATCTATCTCATTCTTGGAAGTCTGATGAATAAATCCACCACAGGTAAATCCGACACCCTGATAACCGGCATTCTTCACCTGTAGCAGGAACTTCTCCTGCTTCAAGGCTCCCATACCAACTATCAAGAAATCAGAATTCAGTTTAACGATATGCTTTGCTTCCTCATCCATTTCTTGTTCTGAAGTAAAGTAACCGTTACGATAACCTGCAAACTTCACCTTCGGATACCGCTCACGGAATATCTCCACGGCTTTCTCCACCTGCTCTTGTTTAGAAGCCACAATATAGATGGCCTTTCCATGCTTCTCAGCATACGAGAACAACTCCGGTGCCATCGAAGTCATATCAAAACTTCTTCGGGTCACCTGCTTGCCATAAACCAATTTAATGGCTTTCACCAACAAACCACCATCGGCAAATATACCATCCATCTTGCCAAACAGCTCCTTATTATCCAAAGCTGTGAGATAAGATACAGGATTGAGGTAAGTATAAACCTTACCCTTTGTTTCGAATATCTGATGAACGGAATAACTTTTCGTTGATAATATTTTATCTACTAATACTGACATTTTTTTTTAATTTGATTACATGAAAATTAAAAATAATCTAACAAATCTGTGCAGCATCATTGATTTAACTTGGTAAATTCCTGCATTTACCATATTTATAATACAACCACTCCGCATACAAGAAGAAAGACATATTTAAAAAACAATTTGGCAAAAACGTTTCACTAATACCATAAACAGAATACATTACCAAAATAGAAACCTCTATGTATTGCCTCCTTTTATAGAAGAAACATATTGCTTTTGTTGATATATAAAGCCATAAGCAAGTAAATATTAAACCTAAATTCAATAACATATCCCAATAAGCACAATCTAAATTCCAAAAATCAACTTTATCGCCTTCATATAAAGGTTGTCCAAAAAGTGTAATCGGATAGCGATTAAAATACATATATTCTTGATATATTCTGCCCTGAAAACTCATATCTAAATAGTCTATAATAGGATACTTCCCGTACAAGACACCAGTAATAATAGAAAATAAGAAAGAAAAAAACGGAGCGCACACACAGCATAAATAAATAATTCTATTTTTCTTCCCATAAGAAGTCTTAAAACAAATAAGAAGCAAAAGCAACAACAAGATACATATGTAACCAGTGCGTGAACCTACAAAAAGAAACATTGCGTAATTTACAACAAATAAGCCTATGATATGTTTATATAAAATTATTTGTCTATTCTTTAATAAAAAAAGACTTAGAACTGCAGCAAAACTAACATATAGTAAATTAGATCGCTTCGTCATAGACGTCCATTCTCCGGCTACAAAACGCTCTGTAACACCACCATTTCTACCAAGATAGCATGCTAATAATAAAATAATACATCCAAAGGTAAAGCTATACTTGTAAATATGCCGATTAGGATTAATACCTTTCAAAGCAACAAGAAAAATTGCACTAAAAAAAACTCCTGTCTTACCGCTAGTAAAAACAAGCAATGCTGTAAAAAGAAGTAAACTTAATATTAATTTTGCAAAATCCACCTGGAATCGATCACGCAACATTTCACCCAAAACAAAAATGAAGCTTGCCCCTGCGGCAACTGTTAAAATAAGATTTCCACTCGTTATGTTTAGTAATTTCAATGCAAATAGAGGCAGAAAAAAAATAAAAAATACATATTCTCGATTTGTCATAGATACTTCTTGATTATTTTAGCCATAATTGGATATTTCACACTAAAAGGAACCCATAATTTTAACAGAAATTTCTTCCAAGTTGGAATCCAAGTCCCAGCAAAATGATGGATGCTATAAGTATTTGTAGTTATTATTAAGTTTTTTGTCACATAATTCTTAGGACTAAAATAGTCATATGGAAATACATAAACCGTGTTTTTATCTTTTCCAAAATGCGACTGATCATAAATATCTTCTATCTGAAATGAAGATTTAATACAATTCAATAATATACGAGGAAGCACCATTGTATTCATCTCTCCATTATCTTTAACAAACTTTTTGTCTTTATAATAATCCAAGCACTTCAACACCCAGGAAGTCCCTTTTTCAGCGCCAATCGTTGCAGCCTCTAATCCTTGTGGACTATTCTCTTTACAAATAAAATAAGGTAAATCTAATAAATCATCAAAAGGCTTTATAACCTCAACATCGCTATCAAAATAAATACCACCTTCTGTTGCTAATGCATACAAACGTATAAAGTCTGCAGCAAAGGCATATTTTTTACTTTCAAAAGCTTGTCTTACCCAAATATTTTTTTCTAAAGGAAACTTATTTAAATCCCATTTGACTATCTCATAATCAGGAAGATATTTCTTCCAACTTTCAACACATGCCTGAAGCTTCGCTGGTAAAGGCTCATTACTTAACCAACAATAATGAATTTTCTTAGGAATCATTTTATTTAATTTACTTTTACATTAAAAAAAGATTGTATAATTCGCTTAAACATAAGCAATCGATTAAACATACCAGGAGAAAGGCTTTGTTTTATTCGATTTCGAAGCAAATAGTATTTTTTTATTATTTTCGACTTGCGATAAACAGATAACTCCTCCAAAAGAGAGAACATCTCATTTCCATATAGCTTGTTTAAATAATCACGACGCTCGTTTTCATATTTCAGTGCACCATTCGAGCTAGCGCCATCCATTTGAAACTGAGCAACTGCAATATCAACATATTTTGAAATTACTTGATGAAGAACAACACAATCAAAAAAGAACTTCCAATCCGAACATAACTTATATTCAGTTGAATACATTCCGTACTCTTCAAACAAAGTCTTCTGAATCAAACAAGCTTGATGATGAAATGTATTATCAAACATATCTACTAATTTAGGATTTTGAAGTGTTATACCGCAAGACTTTACCTTTATTTTTCCATACATACGAATAATGTTTCCCCTAAGAATGCGGACACCATCTTCAGATGAAGCTATCAAATCATCCAAGACTCCATTAGAAATAAATACATCTCCAGCATTCATAAAGTTTATCCATTCTCCAGTCGCTCTATCAATGCCTTTATTCATTGCATCATAGATGCCTTTATCTGGTTCACTCACTATTACGTCAATTTTATCTTTATACTTATTGACTATATCCATCGTACCATCTGTAGAGCCACCATCAATGATGATGTACTCAATGTTAGGGTACGTTTGATTAATGACAGAGAGAATCGTTTTCTCTATGTCATTGACGGCATTATAGCATACCGTCACTACTGAAATCTTTGGTTGTATCATAATTATAATGTTTTTATTCTATCTTCATAAGAGTCCCATATAAATAGTACAATTGCCATACGTGTTCCAACTGCCAATTGGTCATGACGTTCTTGCAAACCTAAATATCGAGAGTCCTTACCATGTCCTGTGCCGTAATTATTGCGAAGTTCTGCCAAGTTTTACAATATAGCTTTCAAATTTCCCAATATAGCCTTTATCGCCTTAGCATCGGGTTTATATTACGATAAACGCTAGCCAGTTTTTCTGCTGACTTTTCCCAAGAAAAATCTCTTAATCTAACAAATCCTCGCTCTATAATTATATTTCTTTCTTCAATTGATAATGAATAAATCTTGTCTAACACTTCTGACAAGTTTGATTTACCTGGTTCTGACTCAAAATATATGCCTGCATCAGAAGCAATCTCAGGAAAACAGCTTTTATTATTCAATAATACTGGACAACCATAAGCAAATGCCTCCAATATAGGCATGCCAAAACCTTCATAAAGAGATGGATAAACAAACGCTAATGCGTGAGCATAAAGGATTTTCATTTCAAATCCACTGGCAGGGATATGAAGAACGGCATCCTGTACTTTCAAATCCTCTATCATCTTACGCTCATCTGCAGTAAACCCTCCTCCCGTGCAAACCATTTTTACTTCAGAGTGTTTATTATGAAAAACAGCAAAATCCTTCAAAGTTTGAGGAAAATTTTTATAAGCATTTCTTGTACCAACATATAATATATAAGGAGAATCTACTATTGACGGATTATTTACCGCCTCTCTTTTAGGACCTCCATGGTAAATCACCGTTATTTTTTCTGCTGGTATATCAAGCAAGCGTACTATATCTTTTTTAGTTTGCTCGGATACTGCTACGATAGCAGATGCTTTATTCAGATATTTTCTCTTAAACTGAATTTGCTCGTCATTCTGATTAAAATAATCAGGAAACAATTCCGGCATCATGTCATGCACAGTTATCACCCAAGGCTTATTTCCAATATATTTCAAGAAATAAGAATCGAAAAATGTTGGATGAAACACATCAAAATGCTGTTCTTTAAGTTTTTGAATTGCATAATGCTTGTTGACTGTCTCTTGGGTTGAAATTAAGCCTAACCTCATAAGGATCCGATAAATAATACCAGAACCCTTAAAAGGAAACATCTTCTTCCATTTGGAATGATTCAACTTTGGCATTTTAATTAATGGACAAAGATGTGATTCCATAAGATGTACGTTTTCACTTTCCTTCACAGCTATTTCCGTAGAAATATCCGCTGGCATATTACTAATCAATTCACAAAAGCATTTTGATACGCCTCCAAATCGTTGAAAAGTAAATGCTTGATGATCATATAGTACCTTCATTGCAATTTTGATTTAAAAAGGCCTCCGAAGAAATTTTCATGTCGTTAAGTCTATCATCAACGTTAGCCCAGTTTATTTTCTTATCAGCAATTTCATTTATTTTAGAGCCAGAAGTAGCTACCATATCATTAAGACCTAACTCATTCAGTAAATTTAATACTCTATTGTTCATCTTTGATAAAGATCCTTTTAAAGGAATATAAACAAATTGAGTATGAAACAGAATACAAAAAACCACTCCATGAAAACTTGTTGTAACAACTAGACTAGCATTGTCTATGTTTGACAACCATTCAGGTATTGTTGCATAGTCATACACTACACCAGAAAACAGTTCCAATCCAGGAACACATCCAGACGCAGGCGTTACAATTATGTTATAATTGCGTTTGTCACACATTTGTTTTACGCTATCATAATACAATTCATCTGCTTTAGAAATATTCAAACTATAAATATAAACAAAATTTGAATGCTTGCATTTACATGAAAGTTTTCTATAGAAATGGCTATTCAACAACAAAGTTGGATCAACAACAAGCAGAGCTGAAACTCCGACATCAGAGCATATGTTTACTCCAACTTTTTCTCGTACTGAAACTGCTTGAAACCTAGCGAGATTTTCTTTTAATATCTTATATAATCTTCTAGGATATTTGTCCATAGCAAAACTTGCAGCATACGAAATACGTTTAGTTTCATTATTACCAAAATTTAAAAAGAAAACTTCATTCTCTTTTAAATTAAGCAATTGACTCCAAACTTGATCACTTCCAGTAACATACAAATCTGCCATAGGAGGATTTTCTTGAAGTTCACACAAAGATTTGTACACTTTATGAGATTTTACTAGATGTTCTTCTCTAAAAGAATCAAAGCATCTCTGCTTATTTTTCTCATCAATTTCTGATATCAGCAAGTTATAGCCTGTATCTTTATTTTTCTGCCAAAAATGTTTTACTATTGGATATAGCAATAAGCATTTTATAAGAATTTTAAGCTTATTTCGTGGTAAAATGCGGTTTATGAAATCATATCTTATCAAATAAGCTTCATGTCCAAGACTATCAAAGTACTTTTGCAATGCAAAACATTGCAATAATTGTCCATAATTATCTTTAGACTGCCAATATGTAATTATTCCTATTTTCATACGCAATAACTAACTAACGTCCAACATAGTTGATGGACTAATGCTTAATATATTTAAACGCTAACATATTTCACTTGATTTAATTTCTGAATATAGACAAGAGATTGAATCTTATTATACCCAAATTTTCAAATCTTCAAGTACTCTTCTCGTGAAGAGTTTCCGACCTTTTTTATTAAAGAAGAAACTATTAAAGAAGAGGGCATCGTTGAATCTAAACTCTTTATCCTTACTATAGTCTAAAACTAAAACATCACGATTTACTTCTTTCAAATAGCCGTAAATATATGTTTCTTCAAACTTAGGAGTAAAGTATTTAGCAAGATGCTCTGTTACTGGCGGAATGACATATACAGGCTTGTAACCTCGCTCTGTGCAGAAGTCGATGAGCGTTTGCATCAATTTAATTCTATAAGCTCTTCCTTCTTCATTCTCTTTTGTAAGAGGGGCATCAAAATCAAATATACCAAACTGTCGTTTCCATCCATCAATCCATCTTTTAGCATCCATTTCCTGTTCTTCTTTTGACATTGGGTTCAAATCCAACTGGGTTTCTGGGCGCTTCCCAATCTTCTTATCCCTTCCCAAGAAATACTTTATCAAAGCCTTGATGGCTTGTTTCTTGAAGAGGATAGGATAATTGGCATAGCGCTGAGCTTCCTTAAACATATAAGGTTGAATCGGTTCTCCTTGTATATCGAACTTTACATACTTCATGGCATCCATCAGTCCTGTCTTCTTATTGAGACCAGTGAATGGCATGATGGTAATAAGTACATATCCACCTTGTTTTAAGATACTATGGAAATGACGGAGCAGATTGTAGTCTTCGAGCAAAGTCTGTGGCTGTTGTGCCCAATTCATTGCCTGTATATTCAAGTCTGCATAATCGAAAGCCCACTTACCACCACTACTACCTAAGTTTACCAAGTCGTAGTTTCGCTCATCATGGTCACGATACCACACATTATCAGGATATATTTCGTGATTTAAGTCACGGAACATTGACTTATACCAATTGGTCTTATATAAAATTTCACAACCTGTTGAGACTTTTATTGCCTTTTTGATGACTTTTTTAATTGAACTCATATATGTCCTTTCTATATTAATAACCAGGGCAACTGGTAGATTCTATATGATATTTATAATCTTCATCTAATGAAGCTATCATTTTCATCTCATCTTCTGACAAAGAGAAATCGAAGATATCAAAATTCTCTGCAAGCCTCTTTGGCTTTAAAGATTTGAAAACAGGAACTGTATGATTTTGAATATGCCATCTAAGAATGACTTGTCCTACAGACTTGCCATGCTTTTCTGCAATCTCCTTCAACATATCGTTTTCCCTAATTTTTGGAATCATTCGACAAAGCGGAGAATAGGCCTGAATAGCTATATTGCGTTCCTTTAAATAAGAAACAATATCTTCTGCTGTACGCATAGGGTGAAGTTCCATCTGTACGCAATGCGGCATAATTTCAACACCTTCCTTAAAAAGATGCTCAAAATGACGAATTCGATAGTTTGCCATACCGATGGCTCTTACTTTACCACTCTTATACACCTTCTCCATCTTATGCCACGTATCAACATAATGGTCAGGATAAGGCCAATGCATAAGCCAAAGATCTATATAATCTGTTTGCAAGTTTTTAAGTGACATATCCACCTGTTCTTCTATGTTGCCCAAAGCTTGCTGACTATTACCAATCTTTGTCGTAATGAATATATCTTCACGTTTCAAGCCCTGCTCTTTTAAGCATTCTTTCATCACTTGGCCTACAACATCTTCGTTACCATAATCGCGAGCAGTATCGAAAGCTCTAAAACCTATCTGAAGACCAGTTTTAACAAGCTCTTTCATGACAGGATAGCCCATCCAATTGGTAGCTTCAACGATAGAAGGCATCTCTACCCCATTACTAAGTAAAATGTTGGTCATTTTATTTTATTTAAAATTAAGTTCATAAGTTTTTTCCTCATATCGTGATCCATTCCAAATATTAATACAGAAACAATTATACAGAAGCTTGTCATCATAATTGTAGATAACAAACGTATAAAAGAAGGCTCCATAAATTTATTAAAAAAGAAGAATGGCACCATAGCAGATACACATGATATCAATAAACATCTTCCATGAACATGAAGGAGATATGAAAGTATTGAATACTTTATATACCTCTTCAAAACAAAAACGCTTGCTATTTCAGATAATAACATTGTTATATTTGCAGCCCAAAACACGGTTTCAGGCGACATTCCAAATTTCAAGAATAAATATGCCAAAGGGAATGCAGTACAAAGGATAGAGCCTACAACCATATTGACAAATTTCAGATGACCTGTGGCATGAAATACTGTACTTCTTGGAGTTTTTAATGTTTGTATCAAGCATAAAACTAACACTAAATTAAGAAAATTCACAGTATGTTCAGGATACTGTCCCAACCATAACCTTAAGATATAATCAGATTCCAACATAATAGGAAAAGAGATTATCCACATCAAGTAATATGAAAAACAGCTGCTATTAACAACTAGCCTCATCATACCATCAATATCACCTTGGGCATAAGATTTAATAATCTGAGGTCTAACGGCAGTCATGAAGTTATTAGAAAACTGTGTAACTGCTCCTTGTACTTGATAAGCTACTCCACGTGCAGCATTAACTACAGGTCCAAAGAAAACATTCAGTAATAAATTCAAACCTTGACCTTGAGCAAGAACAGATATACTTCCAATTAAATCTGAACCAGCATAACCAAACATTTCTTTATACAAACCTTTATCTTTATAGAGCTTTAAAGAACTTTCCTTATAATTCCTTGAACAATATATACGATAAAAGCATATAATGGAGATTTGTATCAAGCAAAGAAGACTTGCGTAAAATATTAATTTATCAAAAGGTGAGATTATCAACAAATAAACCACCAATAATTTACATATCACTTCCACAATACCAACCCAAGCATAAATCTTCATATTTTCATGAGCTATGATGGTTGCATTATATGGAACCTGTGTCAATGTAAAGAAACAAGTGAGGATAGATATCTGATATACCCAAAAAGCTGCGGACATTCGATTTTCTGGAATTGTCATCTTTTCATAAAAGAACCAAAGACCTATCGTTTCTGCCAATACAATAACAAGCACACCAATTAAAAGATGTATCAAGAATGCAACATTAAAAACTTGGTTTAATCGTTCATAATTTTTTTTTCCTAATTCAAATGTTATATATCGGGATGTAGCAGAACCCAAAGCACCATTAATGAATGCAAACATTGTAACGATTCCACCAACCACATTATAAATACCAAAGTCTTCTATTCCTATAGTTTTCAGAACGATACGTGAAGTATAAAGTGTAACACCCATTATCAGCATCATTCTGAAATACAGGAACATGGTATTCTTTGCTATTCGTTTATTATTTGCCATCGGTTATAAAGTCATCTTAATACCATTCTATTTTTTCTTTCAGGACCTTTGCCGGTGAACCACCTACTAAACTATATGGTGGAACATCTTTGGTTACTGTTGAATTGGCAGCAACAACCGCACCCTCACCAATAGTAACACCTGGCATTATAGTACATCCTGTGCACAACCACACTCTGTCACCAATACGGACAGGAGCATGATTACGATAATGTTCATTGATAATAACATGTGGGCCATTCCAATCACGTATAGATACATTTCTACCAATACGAACACCATTTCCTATAGTTACCTCCTTTGCACACATAATGGTTAATCCTACATTACATGCACCTTGGCCTATTGTTAGTTTTCCACCATTTACAATTTCTATATAGGCACCATATCGGAGATTATATGGTCCTGTACCATAACGAGTCAAAGGACCATCATGAATTTCTAAACTAGTATTTGCCTCCATTCTTAGACAAGTTGGCATCTTCATTCCCCTCACAGGATTATTGCCAAAAAGGAAAGGTGCCTTTATTTCAATCTTAGCAGAAGGATGAATATCAAAAACTGCACTAGGCATTGTATAGATAACATGTCCAGCCTTTATATTAGAAATTGTATTCTTTCTAAAGTTTACTTTAATGAAATTAGACCAGGAACGATAAGAAAAACCAAATCTTTTATAAAAGTAATAGCCTGCCTTTAAAACAGTTTTTACTTTGCCTTTAAGTGTTTTCTTTTTCTGAATTAAAGGGAAATATTTAGCAGTCACCTCTTCAAAGGTACCTTTATCTAAATCTTCAAAAAAGTCTTTTCTATTAATCATTGCTGGCTCAATCGACTTACGAAGGGCAAAATTACCTGGTAAAATAGATTCAAACTTAGTTTCTTTCCATTCCAGTTTATCCTTTACCTTTTCAAAAAAAGCAACACCTTTATTAGAATTTAAGAGAATCATCGAAGTACCAATATTGTTATCCATATTAGGATCAACTCTCTCTATCCCCCAATAATCAGCTATTGTTATATCAGCCATTCTAGGGAAACCCTTATACTGGCAAGAATAGCAACTTGGACGACAAAATACATTGGTATGATAACCTCGACGAAAATCATCTTGCATATGAACGCCATAATATACTTTTCCGTTATCGAAAACAACCTTTCTTGTCAAATTACGCCATCCAAGCTCTTTATTTTTAGCCTTAACATAAACAACCTTTCCTCCAAACTTGCGTTCAAGAGAATCAAGATATTTACGATAAACCTTTGGTGAATTTACACCACGGCAAATAAAATCAACTATGATGAGATTATCATAATCTTTTCTTAGGAATGATCGCAAAGCTGCCATCTGGCAAGGTGTGCCACAAGCCAAGACCTTCTCACCTTTGCGTAAAAGATCTCGTATTTCTTTATATATACCTTCTGCCTTACTCTGTAAATACTTTGAACTGCGTAACTTCTTTAAATCATCCGGATTATTAGATACGAAATTTCTAACTGAAAAATCTTCATTGTAGATAGCTCCACTAACATAACCTCCTTCTTCATACATAGCATCAGCCAATGCAGAAAAAGCTCCTCCTGATGTACTATCCCAACGAACACTCATCTTTTTATTGATAGCAGCTATCGTGTGAGCAGGTTGAGGATAATCGTTTTTCTTAAGTTCCGTAATATTCAATTCTGGACATATCTTATTACATAGCCCACAATCAACACATTTTGTCTCATCTACTACAGGATACCAAAAACCTTCAATATCCGTTTTTAAAGTAATTGCCTGATGAGCGCATACATCAACGCAAGCGCAACATCCACAACACTTTGATTTATCTTGTATATTTATCATTGTGATAATAATTATTTCAAATACTCACTAAAATCAGTCAATCTCATATCACCCTTCTTCAGGAAGGTATCATGCATGGCGAGGGCTGCTCGCATGCTCTGTGGCTCGTGTCCCTTCTCGGCAAACTTCAGATACTCACGGAGCATAGGGCGGTAATCTGGATGGGCACAGTTTTCGATAATCTCTTTGGCACGGCGCAATGGGCCTTTGCCACGGAGATCGGCTACTC
>ERZ791902.1193-NODE-1193-length-13152-cov-5.069787_pt1 | contig 13152 bp, 7 predicted proteins | sample MGYA00510149_ERZ791902 | MGnify/ENA primary metagenome ERZ791902 (study PRJEB30046, sample SAMN00792060) | human gut metagenome | study: EMG produced TPA metagenomics assembly of the A metagenome-wide association study of gut microbiota in type 2...
GCAAGAGCATCGTGGCGGTAGCAAGCCTGCTTGTGCCAACCTCGACTTCTATAGTGGTTTCATCTATGAGATGATCGGTTTGCCACAGGAGATTTACACTCCAATCTTCGCCATGGCTCGTATCGTGGGTTGGACTGCGCACCGCATCGAGGAGTTGAACTTCGAGGGTCGTCGTATCATCCGTCCTGCTTACAAGAATATCTTGGGCGAGTTGGATTATACGCCTATTGATGAGCGATAAGACATCAGATGTTATTCTCTATATGATAACATCGTCTTACACATTATTAATATATAAAGGAAAGAGGTGAACTCGAATAAAATCGGATTCACCTCTCTATTTTTTTTGCGTGATAATTTGTGTATTTTCTTCCTTTTTATTACCTTTGCACCCATATTTCTAACATTAAACTAGATTTTAACTCTTATGGGAGGCATTTTCGGAACTATTTCCAAGAAAAGCTGTGTCGCAGACCTTTTCTACGGCACCGACTACAACTCGCATCTCGGCACACGTCGAGGCGGTATGGCAACCTACAGTCAGGATAAAGGCTTCGTGCGCTCTATCCACAATCTCGAAAGTTCTTATTTCCGTACCAAGTTTGAGGCTACGCTCGACAAGTTTGAGGGAGCCACTTCAGGTATTGGTGTCATCAGCGATACGGATGCGCAACCGCTGATTATGAACTCTCACCTCGGTCGTTTCGCTATCTGTACGGTGGCGAAGATAGCGAACATTGAGGAACTCACCCAGTACTTGCTCGACAAGAACATGCACTTTGCAGAGATGTCTTCGGGTAGCACCAATCCTACGGAACTTGTGGCACTACTCATCATCGAGGGAAAGAGTTTCAAGGAAGGTATCGAGAATGTCTATCACCACATCAAGGGCTCTTGCACCATGATGATTCTCACCGAGGACGGCATCATCTGTGCTCGTGACAGTTGGGGACGTACACCTCTCATCATTGGCAAGAAAGAGGGTGCTCATGCAGCGAGCAGTGAGACCACTTCTTTCCCTAACCTCGACTTTGAGACGGAATATGAGTTGGGACCAGGCGAAATCGTGAAGATGACAGCTGATGGCATCGAACAGATTCGTCCTGCCAACAAGAAGATGCAGGTTTGTTCATTCCTTTGGGTATATTATGGCTTCCCAACTTCCACCTACGAGGGTAAAAACGTGGAGGATGCTCGTTTTACCAATGGTTTCAATCTTGCTAAGACTGATGACGTAGAGGTGGACTGCTGTAGTGGTATTCCAGACTCTGGTACGGGTATGGCGATGGGTTATGCCGCAGGAAAGGGTGTGCCTTATCAGCGTTGTATTGCCAAATATACACCTACATGGCCTCGTTCCTTTACACCTAGCAACCAGAGTATGCGTTCCTTGGTGGCAAAGATGAAGTTGATCCCTAACAAGGCGATGTTGAAGGGTAAGAGAGTATTGTTCTGTGATGATAGTATCGTGCGTGGTACCCAGTTGCGTGACAACGTGAAGGTACTTTTCGACCAAGCTGGTTTGAAAGAATGCCACATGCGTATCGCTTGTCCTCCTTTGGTTTATGCTTGTCCTTTCATCAACTTCACCTCTTCCAAGAGTGCGATGGAGCTGATTACCCGTCGTATCATCGAAAAGTTTGAGGGTGATGCCAACAAGAATTTGGAGAAGTATGCTACCACCGGTTCTCCTGAGTATCAGAAGATGGTGGATGAGATCGCACGCCAGCTCGGTTTGACTTCCTTGAAGTTTAATACCATCGAGCAATTGGTCGAGGCAATCGGCTTGCCTAAGTGCCAGATATGCACTCACTGCTTCGATGGCAGTAGCGAATATAGCTTGCATGAGTGTGCGGATGAGTAAAAATGATAAACTTGCTGTATTCGTGCAGCTATAAAAAATGCCAAGGCTTAAAACAGACCTTGGCATTTTTTTGTAAGTGCTTTTCCATCCCAGTCCTTTAGTATAGATGATTGTTGTACTTAGTAAGAATGACTCCAGTACTTAGTATGGATGATTGTAGTACTTAGCATGGAGTACTTTTGTTACTTACTGCCTCGCTCTTTTCTCCTTTTTCTTTGATGATAGGGCAAAACACTGGCATAGTATGACAAATGCCCGATAATCTGTTGGCGAATGCCAAACAATCTTTTGGCGACCGCCAGACAATCTTTTGGTGACCGCCAAACGATTGCGTGACATATGTCAAGCAATGTGCAGAACCGAGTTCGCACATGTCATGAATGGGGGATAGAAGGGTATTAGAAAGGGGTATGTCATCTAGTGTGATGGCATACCCCTTCATTTATTGGTAGCAGTATCGGACTTTTGATGGTGTCCAATACTCCTTAATAATTATTCTTTGATGATTTCCTCCGCACGCTTCAGTGCCTTGCTGATATGGTCGGTGATGTTCTCCTTGCCAAGCAAGTTGTAGAAACCGGCGTGCTCCAACTGGGCATTGACCTTCTCGCATACGCCAGAGAGGACAATTTGGATATCTTCCTTCTTGCTCATCTCGCAGAGGTTGGTGAGGTTGTGAATACCGGTGGAATCCACGAATGGAACCTTACGCATACGGATGACACGAACCTTTGGACGGTCGCCGAAGGCAGCCATCACTTCCTCAAACTTATTACCTGCACCGAAGAAGAAAGGACCATTGATCTCATATACCTCCACACCCTTAGGGATGGTGTAGTGGTCGAGGTTGGTGGAAAGGAAGGCGAACTCCTTGTTCAAGTCAATCTCGTCATCGGTGACCGCCTTGACGTCGGTAGTCTCTGCCATTCGCTTCATGAAGAGTAAGCAAGCACAAATCAAACCTACCTCGATGGCAATCGTCAAGTCGAAGATGATGGTGAGGAAGAAGGTAATCAAGAGGACGGTGACGTCACTCTTGGGGTTCTTCGTCAATGCGAGGAATGAACGCCAACCGCTCATGCCGTATGATACCACTACCAAGACACCAGCCAAGCAAGCCATAGGAATGAACTTGGCAAGAGGCATCAAGAAGAGGAAGATGAGCAACAATACTACTGCGTGGATGATACCAGCGATAGGGGTCTTGCCACCATTGTTGATGTTGGTCATGGTGCGAGCGATGGCACCTGTGGCAGGAATACCTCCGAAGAGAGGAGAGGCGATGTTAGCCAAACCTTGTGCCACCAACTCGGTATTGGAATCGTGATGGTCGCCAATCACACCATCGGCAACGGTAGCAGAGAGCAAACTCTCGATGGCACCGAGGATGGCGATGGTAATGGCTGGAGAAACAAGACTCTTGATGGTCTCCCAGTTCATCTCAGGCACTTGAGCGGCTGGCAACTCATTGCTGATGGAGAATCGGTCGCCGATGGTCTCGATGCTGCTGACACCGGCATATTGCTTGAGAAGCAAGGCAACTACGGTCATCAAGATGATGGCAATGAGTGAGCCTGGAATCTTCTTGCTGAAGCGAGGGGTGATGGCGATGACAATCACGCTCACCACACCGATGAGGGCACACCAAGGGTCGATGGTGTCGAAGCTCTGGAAATACACGCCCCACTTCTCGATGAAGTCGGAAGGGTTGCTGGCAAGTGTCAAACCGAAGAGGTCCTTGATTTGGGTAGTGAAGATGGTGACGGCGATACCACTAGTGAATCCCACTACGATAGGGTAAGGGATGTACTTGATGATGGTGCCGAGGCGAAGCAATCCGAAGAGTACCAAGAAGAGACCTGCCATGAGGGTAGCGATGGTCAATCCCTCCATGCCATACTTCTGGATGATGCCATAGATGATGACGATGAAGGCACCTGTAGGACCACCTATCTGAACCTTGCTACCGCCAAAGACGGAGATGATAAGACCTGCCACAATGGCGGTGATGATTCCCTTTTCGGGAGTCACGCCTGAAGCGATACCAAATGCGATGGCCAGAGGCAGGGCTACGATACCTACGATGATACCTGCCATGAGGTCAGACATGAATGTTTTCTTGTTGTAAGTCTTCAGACAAGAAAACAAGCTTGACTTGATTGCTAATGCTTTCATTACCTTATTATATATTATAGTCTAATGTGTTATCCGAATATTGATGAATAGTCGAACTTTCGGCATGTCGAGTATCTGTATTCTTTCTCGATTCCGAAAGATGGGTGCAAAGGTACTCAAAATATTTTATATACCAAAATGTTTTTTAATGTTTCTTAATTCTTGTGTGAAGAAAGTCGATTCTGCCCCCTTTCTTTTCTTTACTTCGATTTTTTGCCGTACCTTTGCCAAAGGGTATGATAAAGAAAAGGTTTACCTTTTTACTTTTAAAAGATTATGGCAAAAGATAAGATAGCATACGTTTGCAGCAATTGTGGGCAGGAGTCGGCGAAATGGATCGGCAAGTGTCCTAGCTGTGGACAGTGGAATACTTTCAAGGAGATTCGTGTCGCTGGAGATACGGGCACGCAGGCGGCTCGCAATGCGGGTATGACGATGAGGCATGGTGGTGCCGCTACCATGTTTGGCGGCGTGCGTACTGATGGTTCGTCGGCTCCGATGAAACTTCGTGACATCTCGGCGCATGACGAGCCTCGCATTGATATGCACGATGCTGAGTTGAATCGTGTGCTTGGTGGTGGTATGGTGCAGGGAAGCATCACCTTGCTCGGTGGTGAGCCGGGTATCGGAAAGAGTACGCTTACTCTCCAAACGATTCTCCATATCCCAGAGAAGAAAGTACTCTATGTGAGTGGTGAGGAGAGTGCGCATCAAATCAAGTTGCGTGCCGACCGACTGGCGTCATCTGCTTGCGACCATATCTCCATCCTCTGCGAGACATCCTTGGAGAAGATATTCTCACATATCCAAGAGGTCGCCCCTGACATCGTGGTCATCGACTCCATACAGACGATAGCTACGGAAGATGTCGATAGCAGTCCTGGCAGTGTGTCGCAGGTGAGGGAGTGTGCCGCAGCCTTGTTGCGATTTGCCAAAACGAGTGGCATCCCTGTCATCCTTATCGGACATATCAATAAGGAGGGAACTTTGGCGGGTCCTAAGATATTGGAACATATTGTTGATACCGTCATCCAGTTTGAGGGCGACCAGCATTATATGTATCGCATCCTCCGTAGCATCAAGAACCGTTTCGGAAGCACTTCGGAACTGGGAATCTATGAGATGCAGCAAGGAGGACTCCGACCGGTGAGCAACCCATCAGAACTTCTATTGACAGAAGACCATGATGGACTTTCGGGTGTTGCCATCAGCAGTGCCATCGAGGGCGTTCGACCATTCTTGGTAGAGACGCAGGCGTTGGTTTCCACTGCGGCATACGGAACTCCGCAACGTTCTGCCACTGGCTTCGACCAGCGCCGACTTAACATGCTCTTGGCGGTTTTGGAGAAGCGAGTGGGATTCAAACTGATGCAGAAAGATGTGTTTCTCAATATTGCGGGTGGTCTGAGAGTCACCGACTTAGCAATGGACTTGAGCGTGATAGCTGCCGTGTTGAGCAGTAATGTCGATACGGCGATAGAAGCAGGGTGGTGCATGGCAGGAGAGGTTGGCTTGAGTGGCGAGGTTCGTCCAGTCAGCCGTATTGAGCAGCGCATCGCTGAGGCTGAGAAACTCGGCTTCCAGCATATCATCATCCCGAAATACAACTACTCAGGCTTCGACCACAAGAAATTTCAGATTGAGATTCATCCTGTGAGAAAGGTGGAAGAGGCACTGAGATGCCTGTTTGGATAAACTGACATGGAAAAATGCTTTTAGATATGGCTTGCGCAGAAAATAAGAATTTGTTGGCGTATGCCTGATTATTAATTCTTAATTATTAATTTTTAATCAAAATGAAGGATTCAGTTATTATTGTGAGCGGTGGTATGGATAGCATCACCTTGCTCTATGACAAGAAAGACGAGATAGCTTTGGGTATCAGTTTTAACTATGGTTCCAATCATAATGCCAAGGAGATACCTTTCGCGAAGATGCACTGTGAACGATTGGGTATCAAGCATATTACCATCGACTTGGGCTTTATGCACCAATATTTCAAGAGCAGTCTCTTGGAGGGAGCGGATGCCATTCCTGAGGGACATTATGCCGATGAGAACATGAAATCTACCGTGGTGCCTTTCCGTAATGGCATCATGCTGAGCATTGCCATCGGTATCGCAGAGAGCAATGGCTTGAAGAAGGTGCTCATCGCCAACCATGGTGGCGACCATACCATCTATCCGGATTGTCGCCCTGAGTTTATTGATGCCATCGACAAGGCTGCACAGGCTGGTACATTTGTGGATGTTCATGTCAGTGCTCCTTATACCAACATTACCAAGGCAGACATTGCTCGTGTCGGCAAACGATTGGGCATCGACTATGCCGAGACATGGAGCTGCTACAAGGGTGGTGAGAAGCATTGCGGCAAGTGCGGTACTTGTGTGGAGCGCAAGGAAGCGTTGGCTGAGGCTGGTATTGAGGACACGACTGAGTATGAGGGTTAAAGTACGTTAAGCTTTGTACCTCACGGCTAGCCCTTTACGTTATATTTTACAAATGGCGGTTCTTCGGAATTGTCTCTTGTCAAGAAAATAATATTAATATACAACTATAAAATGAAGAAGAATTTGATTTTGACAGCTGCTCTTATGCTTTCAGCAACCGCAGCAATGGCTCAGAGTGGCACTTTCGAGTTGAAGGCCAACTTGAAGAACTTTGGTGACACCGTTATCGTTTGGAAGGGTAGAAGAGAGAAGATGGACACCATCTTGGTAAAGAAAGACAAGTTTACTTATACTGCGACTCTTGAAAAGCCAAGAGAATTGAATTTCCTAGCACCAGGTGCATTGCGTGGTCAGAGAGGTGCTGGTATGTGTCGTATCATTGCTGTGCCAGGCGAAAAGGCAGAGTTGAAGGGCGATGTAAAGAGCCGTTATGACATTACTGGTAGCAAGTTCTATCAGCAGTATCATCAGGTGGACTTGATGAAGGAGGCTTCTCAGAAGAAGATGACCGCTTTGAGCGATTCTCTCAACAACTTGATGAAGAATGGTGCAAAGCAGGAGGATGTCTATAAGATTTATAGCGAGAAGATGCCAGCATTGGTTAAGGAACAGAACGAGAAGTTCTTTGCTTATATCGCTCAGCATGCCAATGAGGAGGCTACTGCAACTCTCGTAACTGATTTCGAGGATCCTGCAGATATGGAGAAGGCGAAGAATATGCTTTCTGAGACCATCCGCAATGGTCGTATGAAGGATCTTTACGAGCCCGTGTTCGAGCAAGTTAAGAAGCAGAAGGAGATGGAGGAGAAATCTGCTAAATTGCAGGCTGCTGGCGTTGAGGCACCAGACTTCACTTTGAAGGACATCGAGGGCAATGACTTCACTCTCTCTAGCTTGCGTGGCAAGTATGTCATCCTCGACTTCTGGGGTTCTTGGTGCGGTTGGTGTATCAAGGGTATGCCACAGATGAAGGAGTACTATAAGAAGTACGCTGGCAAGTTTGAGATTGTTGGCGTTGACTGCAACGATACCGACCAGAAATGGAAGGATGCAGTCAAGAAGCATGAGTTGCCTTGGAAGCACGTTTATAATCCTCGTGCCAACTCAGAGGAAGAGCAAGCTAAGAGTGTGCTTGGCAAGTATGGCATCACTGGTTTCCCTACCAAGATTATCATCTCTCCAGAGGGTAAGATCGTCAAGACTATCGTAGGTGAGGATCCTGCGTTCTATACTTTGTTGGATGAATTGTTTAGCAAGTAATTATTGCATTTACTTTGTGTGTAACGTAGCAAAAATCGAGTATTGTATGATAAATCGCCAAATATTTGCCAAAATATTTGGCGATTTCAGAAAAATGTAGTACCTTTGCAACGCTTTTATAAAGAAAGCAGTAAAGTGGTTCAACCCTTTACGGTTATAAGATAGTTTGTTGGTTCCGTAGCTCAGTTGGATTAGAGCAACAGCCTTCTAAGCTGTGGGTCTTGGGTTCGAACCCCAACGGAATCACAAATTACTTTACAATGCAAGAAAGCATAAAAAGAGGATTTGGCATAAGCTAAGTCCTCTTTTTGTATTTGTACGTTTCTTCTTTTATTCAAACTAAATAAAGGCTCCTAAGCAAACTGATTGCAGCAAGCTTCGGAGCCTTTTAATTTTTGGATATAGAATCTTTTCTTTACTCGTTCATCAAGAAATTCTTGAACGAAGCGAAGTCTTTCGTCATTTCGATGCTCTGCTTCTTACCCTTCATAAACTCGGCGAGGCGAGCTGGTATCTCAATGTCGGTACCAAGGATGCTATCCACCTTCTCCTTGAACTTGGCAGGATGGGCAGTCTCCAAGAACACACCTACCTCGCCTGGCTTCAACTGCTCCTTCAAGGCACGATAACCGCAAGCTCCGTGAGGGTCAAGCACATACTTCGTGTCATTGTAGCATTGCTTCATCGTCTCGGCAATCTTCTCATCGCTGTAAGTGGCACCACTGATATAGGCTGCGATGGCATCATGGTTGCCCTTGTAGAGGTCGTAGATACGAGCGAAGTTGCTTGGATCACCTACGTCCATGGCGTTGGCGATGGTTTGCTTGCTAGGCTGAGGGTTGTACTCGCCAGTCTGTAAGTAGTTGTAGAATATGTCGTTGGCATTGTTGGCTGCGATGAAGCGATGGATAGGCAAGCCCATCTCATGACCGAACAAACCTGCGGTGATGTTACCGAAGTTACCACTAGGCACACAGATAACCAACTTGTCTGCCAAGCCCTTCTCCTTCATGCGAGCATAGGCATTGAAATAGTAGAAAGCCTGTGGCAAGAAACGAGCCACGTTGATACTATTGGCAGAGGTCAACTTCATGTGCTTGTTCAACTCCTCGTCCATGAAGGCTGACTTCACCAATGCCTGGCAGTCGTCGAACACGCCATCTACCTCCAAGGCAGTGATGTTCTGACCGAGTGTGGTGAACTGGCTTTCCTGAATCTTGCTCACCTTTCCCTTAGGATAGAGCACATAGACATGGATGCCATCGACACCGAGGAAACCATTGGCTACGGCAGAACCAGTATCACCAGAAGTGGCAACGAGCACATTGACTTCCTCCTTGCCCTCCTGACGTACGAAGTACTGCAAGAGACGAGCCATAAAGCGAGCACCTACATCTTTGAAGGCGAGGGTAGGACCATGGAACAACTCCAGGGAGTAGATATTTGGCTCCACCTCTACGACAGGGCAATCGAATGCCAAGGTGTCATAGACTATCTTTTTCAAAGACTCAGCATCGACATCCTCGCCGAAGAAGGCATCAGCCACCTTGTAGGCAATCTCCTGGAAAGAGAGTTTCTCGATGTTGTCGAAGAAGTCCTGTGGCAACTTCTTGATGATTTCTGGCATGTAGAGACCACGATCTTCTGCCAAACCCTTGACTACCGCCTTATGAAGGTCGGCGATAGGTGCTTTCTTATTTGTTGAATAGTATTTCATATCTTCTGTTTCTTATTTAATGTTCATAAAAGTCTGCATAAACTCTTGTAGCTCAATCAAGCCATAGCCGCCTCTTACGCAACTTACCTCGTCATACTTCTCTACATCATCAGGTTCGATGCCTGGGTAGTAGATGATGAATGGCACAGGCTCCTTTACGTGGGTGCGAATCTCCACTGGGGTAGGATGGTCGGGGAGAACGGCGATGCAAACAGGCTCATCCCATTGGCTCACTTCATCATAGATAGGCTTGATGAGACGGCTGTCGAGGTTCTCGATGGTCTTGAGCTTCAGCTCGAGGTCGCCATCATGACCAGCCTCATCGCTTGCCTCTACGTGGACATATACGAAGTCGTCACCTTCTTTGAGCGCATTGATGGCAGCTTGTGCTTTGCCCTCGTAGTTGGTGTTGGCAAGACCAGTGGCACCTTCCACGATGATGTTTCTCAATCCGGCATAATGGCCGATACCACGAATCAAATCGACTGCAGAGATGACTGAGCCTCGCTTGATTTGAGGATACATCTGGGAGAGGGTGAGCATGTGAGGTCGATAACCACCGCCCCAAGGCCAGATGATGTTAGCCATACGTTCGCCACGCTCTTTGCGTGCCACATTGAATGGATGGTTCTCCAGAATCTCCTGACTCTTCAGAATCAACTCGTTCAGCAAGTCAGCTGTCTCTTGTGCGCTCATGCGATATTCATCGGATGTGGCAGCAAGGGCGTTTCCTTCTCCATCCTTATAGTGACCTTCCAAGAGAGAGGCATCCACGTTAGACATCGGCTTCACCAAGAGCGGTTTCCATTCCTCGTTTGGATGGTCGTGAGGTGGGGCGCAATCCACATACTTGTTACCTCCCTTGATAATTAGGAGGTGGCGGTACTGGATGCCCGTGATAAACTTCACGATACCAGGATATTGACTAGCCAACTTCTCGTTGAGGTATTTGATGAGAACATCGGCATCCTCGGTCTCCAGGTTACCACCATTGTGTGTGATGATGATGCCATCATTCACGTTGATGATATTGCAACGGAGGGCGAAGTCGTTAGGCGACATCTCATAGCCGATACTGGCAGCCTCCAAAGGTCCACGTCCTTCATACACCTCGTTTTGGTCATAGCCCATGATAGAGCTGTTGGCTACTTCCGAACCGGGATGGAAGCCATCTGGCACAGTCACTAATCTACCTGTCTTGCCGTTCTTGGCAAGCATGTCCATATAGGGTTTCTTGGCATATTGCAGCAAGGTCTTGCCACCCAGCCTTTCTACTGGGTGGTCTGCCATGCCATCGCCAAGGATGATAATATGCTTCATATTTGTTATCCTAGTGTGGTTATTAAATGTTAGCGATACTCATGATGTTGGCGAATACACCGGCTGCTGTTACGCTGGCACCAGCTCCATATCCCTGAATCATCATAGGATATTCCTTGTAGCGCTCGGTGGTGAGCAATACGATGTTGTTGCTGCCTTCGAGGTTGTAGAAAGGATGCTCAGGGCCTACTGCCTGCAAGCCTACGCTTGTCTTTCCGCCATCCAATGTTGCCACGAAACGCCAACGCTTGTGCTCGATGTCGAGTGTCTTGCGCTTTGCCTCGAAGTCGGCATCCAACTGAGGCAACTTAGCCCAGAAGTCTTCCAGTGTGCCTTCGAAGTACTCATCAGGCACGAAGAGATTCTTCTTCACGTCGTCTTGTTCCACACGGTAGCCTGCCTCACGAGAGAGGATGACCAACTTGCGAACCACGTCCATACCGCTGAGGTCGATACGTGGGTCTGGCTCGCTGTAACCTTTCTCCTTGGCGAGACGCACGGTCTCTGAGAATGGAACGACACCAGAAATCGCATTGAAGATGAAGTTGAGTGTACCTGAGAGGACTGCCTCAATCTTCAGAATCTTATCACCTGAGTTGCGGAGGTCGTTGATGGTACCGATAATAGGGAGACCCGCACCAACGTTGGTCTCGAAACGGAATACGACACCACGCTGGATGGCAGTCTTCTTCAGTCGCTCATAGTTCTCATATTCGCTAGAAGCAGCAATCTTGTTGGCTGCGATGACGCTCACGTTGTGCTCCAAGAGAGTCTGGTAAAGACTTGCCACCTCCTTGCTTGCGGTACAATCCACAAACACGCTGTTGAAGATGTTCATGCTGAGAATCTTGTCTCTCAACTTCTCGTTGTCGCTAGGCTCAGAAGCCTTCAACTCCTCACGGAAGTTGTCGAGGTCGAGACCATCACGATTGAAGATGGCATTGTGGGAAGAAGCGATGCCAACGACATTCAACTTCAACTTGTTGCGCTCCTTCAGCTCCTCGTATTGGTTCTTGATTTGCTCGATGAGCTTGCCACCTACCGTACCCACACCACAGATGAAGAGGTTGAGCACCTTGTATTCAGAGAGGAAGAAGCTATCGTGCAATACGTTGAGTGACTTTCTCAAGTAATCGCTCTTGACCACGAAAGAGATGTTGGTCTCGGATGCACCCTGGGCACATGCAATGACAGAAATACCGCTACGACCGAGAGTTCCGAAGAGCTTACCTGCGATACCAGCTGCATGTTTCATGTTCTCACCAACGATGGCGATGGTGGCAAGACCACACTCAGCGTGCATAGGGAACATGGCTCCGTCGGCAATCTCGTTCTTGAACTCCTCGTTCAATACACGAACAGCCTCTTCTACGTCTTGTTCACGTACACCGATAGAGGTGGAGTTCTCGGAAGAAGCCTGGGAAACCATGAAGACTGAGATACCTTCGTTGGCGAGGGCGGTGAAGATACGGCGGTTGACACCGATGACACCGACCATCGAAAGACCTGTTACAGTAATAAGAGCAGTTCCGTTGATAGAAGAGATACCCTTGATAGGTTTGGAGTCGCCGTCAATCTTGTTCTTGATGATGGTGCCAGGGGCATCTGGGTTGAAGGTATTCTTTACCTTGATAGGTATATTCTTGACACAAACTGGGTAGATGGTAGGAGGGTAGATGACCTTTGCTCCAAAGTTGCAAAGCTCCATCGCCTCGATGTAACTCAGTTCGTTGATGGTGTAAGCTGATTTGATGACACGAGGATCGGCTGTCATGAAGCCATCCACATCGGTCCAGATTTCGAGCACTTCGGCATCCAGTGCGGCTGCGATGATGGCAGCTGTATAGTCACTACCGCCTCGTCCGAGGTTGGTGGTGCGCTCTGTATTCTTGTCGCGGCTGATAAAACCCGGAACGAGAGATATGCGAGGCAACTCAGCGAAGGTCTCCTTCACCAGTTGATTGGTCAGTTCACTGTCGAGGGTATGTTTGCCCTTGCCGTTGATGCGCTCCGTCTTGATGAAGTTGCGCGAGTCAAACCACTTGGCACCACGGATGAGTGTGGCGACGATTTTCGAGCTGAGCCTTTCTCCATAGCTCACGATGGCATCCTGTGTCTTCTCGCTTAAATCGTGGATGAGATACACACCGAAGTAGATGCTCTTCAACTGCTCGAAGAGTGCATCAACTGATTTGAAAAGATTTTCTCTGTCTGAGGTGTCGGTGATGATGGTATCTATCATCTTGTGGTGGCGATCAACCATGGCGTCGAATTCGACTCTCCACTGTTCATCACCCTTGAGGGCAAGCTGGGAGGTTTGCAAGAGTTTGTCGGTGATACCGCCAAGTGCGCTCACGACAACCACT
>ERZ791902.1197-NODE-1197-length-13103-cov-52.368639_pt1 | contig 13103 bp, 9 predicted proteins | sample MGYA00510149_ERZ791902 | MGnify/ENA primary metagenome ERZ791902 (study PRJEB30046, sample SAMN00792060) | human gut metagenome | study: EMG produced TPA metagenomics assembly of the A metagenome-wide association study of gut microbiota in type 2...
ATGAGTGCTGCAAACGGCGTGCAGTGGTGCTGTGTTCCGTGTTGGTTTGGGTAATGTTGGAATGATATAATAACACTGTTGTCGTTATCAAAAAATAGTGTTTAGGAAGTGGTTGTTTGTTAAATCGTTTAACGTTTGATTTCGTGCCAAATGGAACAGATTTAACAATTAAGGGTGGACTTAACAGAAATTATACATATTCAATTGGGGTTACAAAGTGGGGTTACTTTTAGATTTAGTCCAAATAACAATCAGTATATTTATATCGTTTTATTGTATAAATATAACAAAAGCGCACTTTATTAGAGTGCGCTTGTTAGATTGTCTGAAATCAAATATAAATCTCGCAAAGTTTCTTATCTGCCTTATTATTGCTTCTGCCCCATCCCTTTTTGTCAAAGTATGCAAGGAACATTTCGGTTACTTGCTCGGGGGATAACTCCATAGCTTCGATAAGTGCATGATAGTAATAGGCTTCATCTCCGCTTAAATGGTCGTCTTCTCTCATGTTGGCATAGCGCAAACAAAGGTTTAAAGCATGTTTCACATCTTGGACAAACTCAAAATCTGCATACTCGTCGAACACGATAGCCATGTGTTCCTTACCGTCCAAATTGATTTTTGCAATCATATCGATAAATTTTAGGAATTGAAAAAAGGCACGCCTTAGGTGTCCTATGCCTTATCGAAAAGCATTGGGGCGTTTCCGCTTTCCACACCATAGCGTGCAAAAATTGTCTCTTTAATAAAGTCATTGTCATTTTCTCGATAATTTTGTAGGATGCTGCAAATATAGCGTATTTCTTTGAAACCGCCAAACATTTTCAGGGAAAGTTCAGAAAAGAACAAAAAAATATCGGGCGTAGTGAGAATAGCCCGATATTATCTTTCGACTAAGCCCATAAAAGGGCTGCACGCTGCAAAGATAGAAATAAATAATAATCGAAAGTGGCAAATATCGTTCTGCTATTTTTATAACTTTCTGCAACGCTTGCAGCGTAAAAGTGTGCAATCGTTGCATATATCTATGAAAGCGTTACACACATTTTAGGTCTGCAAGGAATTATAAAATACCTTTGTATCGTAACACTAAACATCAAAAGGATATGGACAAAATTTCATTTGTTATTTCAGACGAAAGCGTGAACAGTTACGGCTATATCGTGAAGACGGACGGAATAGACACGACCGCCTTTGAGCGCAACCCCGTAATGCTTTACATGCACGAAAGAAAAACCGTTGTAGGACGGTGGGAGAATATCCGAAAGGAGGGTAACAAACTGTTGGCTGACGCCGTGTTTGATGAAAGCACGGAACTTGGAAGGACGGTAAAGGCGCAAGTTGAAAACGGCTTTTTGCGCTCTGCTTCCATTGGCGTGGACATTATAGAAGACACGGTAATTAACGGCATTAAGACAATAACCAAATGTAGCCTTTTTGAGGTGTCTATCGTGGACATTCCAGCCAATCAGAATGCGCTTAAACTTTATCGGAAAGGCAACCGTAAGCGGCTGACACTAGAAACAACTCAAAAAGTGGAGGATTTGCGTTCTGAGATAATAACGCTTCTCGGGCTTGCTGATGATGTTTCGGACGAGGATATTATTGCCGAAATCCAAACACTGCTTAATGTGCCTTATGAGGCTTCTGTGGAAGTGGAAAACGCCGTAAAAGCTGGATTTGTGGAAAGCAAGGATAAAAGCAATTTCCTGACTATGGCACGTATAAGCCCACAGACTTTCCACTCGTTTATATCTGGAGAAAAGGAAAAGCGCAAAAAGGCTGTTTTGGCGGCTGTAGATGCCGCTTTCTTTGATAGGCGGATAGAGTATGCGCAAAAGGAAATATTCGCCCGTGTAGGCAACAAAATTGGGCTTGAGACGCTTTCTTTATTGCTGGGAAGTATGCCCAAAGTAAGGAAAGTTAGTGAGATTTTGAGCAAAGACCGCAAAGGGTGGACATTGACGGATTACCGCAAATATGCCCCCAATGAACTGAGGAAGAACCCGAAACTATATGCGGAACTGATAGACAAAGAAAACTCCATTGTAGGAGGCGGAAACGGTGGTAAACAGACACTTGACTACCTCCGAAAGCATAACCCCGAATATTTAAAGGAACACCCCGAGGAATACGAGAAACTATTGTCAAACATTTAATTCAAAGAATATGGCACTAAACAAGCAAGTTTGGATAAACCAGATCAAGGAAGGGTTTTATCCTGAAAGAAGTTTCCTAAACAAGGTTGAAAATTTTACCGATTTGGTAGATAATGACACGCTACATTTTCCGTCTGCTGGCATTGATCCCAAGGTATTGGTAAACAACAATACTTATCCAATAAAAATAGTGGGGCGTGAAGACGAAGACAACGCTATCGTACTTGATAAATTCGAGACGGAAAACACACTTGTCCGCCGTCCTGACGCTATCGAGTACAGTTACGACAAATTGGATAGCGTAATCAGGCAACACCGTTCCACGTTGCAGACTACAACGGCACGCAAGGCTGCTCATGCTTTTGCACCAAGCAAGGACACTACCGACACGCCTCTGGTACTTACCACAGGCGCAGCGGTAAGAGGACGAAAGCGTATAACGTTTGAGGACTTGTTGGCGTTGAAAGAGCGTTTTGATGACGCTTTAATACCATTGGAAGACCGTTATATCATCTTGCACCCACGACACGTTACTGACTTGCTGCTTGAGGACGTGAAACTGTTTAAGGAACTGACGGACATTAAGGACGGCGAGCCTATGAAGTTTGCGGGCTTTGGCTGTTATCAGTTTCCATTTATGCCCACTTATAAGGCAAATGCAGGCAGTTGGGAAAAGGTGGCTTATAACGACGAACAGACGGAACAGTTTGCAAGCGTGGCATTTTATGCGCATGAGGTAATGAGGGCTGACGGTGAAATCTATATGTACGCCCGTTATGATGACCCTGAAGAGCGAGGGACTATAGTTGGTTTTGACAAACGTTTTATCGCTTTGCCAATCAGGGGAAAGGGTGTCGGCGCTATTATCAGTGCAACCGCATGATATTCTGTTTAGTGTTGTTTATCTTTGGTGGCTAATTAGCCACCAAAGATATTTTAAGGAAATAATATAAATAAAGTTATGAGCATAGTAAAGGAAATCAATACATATAACCAATTAAAAGGTTATGCGCTTCCAAAAGGAAACTCGTATAAGACACGTATTCAAGCGGTTAATGCAATCTATGACAAACACGTTAAAGACGGTGTAAGCAACCGCCATATATGGAGGGTGTATGTATACCCATTGTTTGGCATTTGCGAGCGTACTTTTTACAACTATCTCAAACGTGATTTTTGAATAAATATACAATAAATAGGTGCACAAAAAGCATCTATTTATAAATAATTGATAATCAAACACTTACGTCTTAGAATGCCATTCTAATTTTATACGTTTCGTTTTGTGGAGTGTTTTTCTTTACAAAAGCAAATGTTAAAGTTTACACCCGAAACATATATAACTATTTGAAAATCAATAAGATACAAATGTTAAAGTTTACACTACTAACTTTTTGCTTTAATTTTGCTTTATGCTGTAAACCTTCCTGATGTTATTTCGTTGAAAATCAGTTGATTATACTTGATTTTTTGTTTCCAAACAAATGTTAAATATATACGCTTCGTTTTATTTTTTATATACGCTTCGTTTTGCGGATTATACTGATATTGCAACTCTTGCTATCATGGGCAAATAATTGTTTATAAAGATAATACTCGTGAAGGAGGTTCCTTCGTGGGGATTATCTGTTATTTATTTTTGAGCGCAAGTTCTCGCGTTTTATAGTCTGGCAGATAGTGTGCCATGAGTGCATGAAAGCGGACATTGTGCGAAGGTTCTTTAAGGTGGCAAAGTTCGTGTACAACAACGCTTTCAATCGCTTCTTTGGGATAGAAAATAAGGCGAGTGTTAAACGTCGCGATGCGTGCGGTTGGCATCATTGTCCCCCATTTTGATTTCCATAATTTATATTGTACAGCTCTTAATGGCTTTTCGTTCATTAAGGGTATCCATTTATCAACGTAATGAGTGATAAGTGCTTTGATTTCTTTGTAATACCACTTGTTTACAGCGTTGCGTATTTCGTCTGCATTGTAATCATTCGGAGTTTCTATAACTAAATTTTCACCCTCAATTCTTACGCTTATTTCTTTTACTTGTTTATGTTCTTCAACGTGAAGAGCATATTTTTTTCCTAAATAGTAAAAGACCTCGCCCTGCTCCATAGCGTGCTGTGTCTTTTGATTTTCTTTTTGAATTCGAGCCTTACTGCGTTCAAGCGCACCAATTAGCCACTCTTTGTTTTTATGTAGGAAGTCCATGACTTCTTCTTTCGGGCAAGAGATTGGAACCGAGAGTTTTGCTTGCCCGTTGCGGCTAATGTAAAGTCGCATAGTTTTCACGCGCTTTACATTCACGTCAATTATAATGCCTTCAAAGTTTGATAGCATTGCGCCTATTGTTTGAAAATTAGTAATATCAAGTCTCTTCTTTCAAAAGAGATTGGGAAAGTTCAATGAGTTTTTGCGAAGTTTCGCAAATTATCGTTAGACTTATCAAAGCTATGCTATTTCAACCATTTCACGCTTATCTGCAGACAGTTTACATGAGAACCTTCAGTACGTCAGCAGGATTCGTTCCTTTAACTACTACTATGATTACACCCTTGCGACCCTGTGAATCCTTATTGTGAACGATAGTATACAGCTCATCAAGATAGATGTGAAGCTCCTTTGTGTAAAGAACATCTTTATCCAAAGTACGCTGTGTCGCAGAATCTGTTACTTCGAAATATTCACGCTGTATCCAACGAAGCATTGCATTCGCGAATCTTACCCAGTATGTTAACCATATGTTCATCTAAACAACCAGTACATGCTTCCAACATTTCTTCTTTTGTATACTGGCAACGGCCATGACATAGCATATTTATCAGTTTGACTGCCGTCGCACCACTTGTATCACTCAAAGCGCTTGATAATTTAATGTCAGCAAAGGTATAATGATGAATAAAAGTGGACAAGGCGGCATCGAGGATACGATTACGTTTCCTTCCCCTAAATAATGGGGGGAGGAAACTTTATTTACATTAACAAAATTCGAGTAGCTATTGAATATTGTATTGTTTAGCAATCCAATCCATGTTTAGCTACTTCTTGTACAATCTCTTACTTACGGTTCAAATATTCGTCTACTTGTTTGGCAGCCTTTCGTCCTCCCGCTATGCAGCGAACGACCAAACTTGCACCCGTTGCAGCATCACCTGCTACAAAAACATTTGATGCAAATGCAGGCTGTTGCGGACGGAGGAAACCCATTGCCAAAAATACGATATCGCATTCTATCACTTCTTTCTTGCCCGTTGGTACCATAAGTGGACGTCCTCCTTCTGGGTTAGGTTGCCATTCTACTTCTTCAACCTCGGCACCACAGACACGTCCGTCTTCCGTTCCAATAAATTTATTGGTCGTTAGTAACCAACGACGTTCGCAGCCTTCTTCATGACTTGAAGATGTCTTAAGCACCATGGGCCACTGCGGCCAAGGAGTATTAGGATTGTGTCCAACTGGTGGCTTAGGCATAATTTCAATCTGTGTAACACTTACTGCACCTTGACGATTAGAAGTACCAATACAGTCACTACCCGTGTCACCACCACCGATTACCAATACGCGCTTCCCTTTAGCCGTTACACGTTCGTCGTCTGAAAATGTTTGGCCTGCGAGTACTCGATTTTGTTGTGACAAGAGTTCAAGCGCAAGGTGAACCCCTTTGAGTTCACGTCCTGGCACATTTAAATCGCGAGCCTGTGGTGTGCCTGTACAAATGCAGTAGGCATCATACCCTTCGGGCAGTTGAGTTACATCTACGGGAGTATTCACCTTAAATGTAATCCCCTCAGCCTCCATAATTTTAATGCGGCGATTAATCACCGCCTTTTGCAATTTAAAGTTAGGAATGCCAAAATATAGCAAACCACCAACGTACTCATGTTGTTCAAACACCGTAACTTCGTATCCACGATGATTTAACTGATTGGCAGCTGCAAGTCCTGCAGGTCCAGAACCTACGACTGCCACCTTCTTTCCATTACGCACAAACGTCTGTGGTTTAATATACCCCTCACGAAAAGCGGCTTCAATCACAGAGCATTCGTCTTCACGAATCGTTACAGGTGCATTCATTGAGAGCTTCAGCACGCAACTCTTTTCACACAATGCAGGACAAATACGTCCCGTAAACTCAGGGAAGTCATTGGTAGCAGTTAAAATATCATAAGCCATTTGCCATTCACCTTTGTAAATGGCATCTTGAAATTCTGGTGGGCGATTGCCTAATGGGCATGCCCAATGACAGAAAGGCACTCCACAATCCATGCAGCGCGATGCCTGCAATCGGCGTTCACTTGTATTGAGTGTTTGTTCCACTTCGCCAAAGTCCGCCACACGTTCGTGAATGGGACGATAGCCAGCCTCTTGACGGGGAACAGATAGAAAAGCTTTAGGATTTCCCATAATTCTCGTTATGAATTAATGAGTTATTATGTTTTATTTTTTAGTAAGAATACTGATACGTTTAGTAAGTTCCTTAAATAAAAGGAACTTACTGAACGATTAATAATCACGCTGAACCTCAGCTATCTTTTGCTGCAACTTACGCATTTGCTCTTCAGCCAATACACGTTTGTACTCAATAGGAGTTACTTGAATGAAGTCATCAACATAATGGCTCCAATCATTGAGCATCGTACGTGCCAATTGTGAACCAGTGTAGAGATAATGCTGGCGAATGAGCTCGTGTAGTTCCTTTCGCGATGCTGAGTCTTCTATCAACGAAAGCTCAACCATCTCCATATTACAGAAGTAGTCAAAGTTATGATGCTTATCCCAAACGTAAGCTACACCGCCACTCATACCTGCAGCAAAGTTACGTCCTGTTTCACCAAGTACGACAACACGGCCTCCTGTCATATATTCACAGCAGTGATCACCAACGCCCTCGACTACAGCTACTGCACCCGAATTACGCACAGCAAAGCGTTCGCCTACCTTACCATTAATATAAACTTCACCACTCGTAGCACCATAGAGCAAAGTGTTGCCAGCTATGGTATTATCTTCTGCATTAAAGCTTGAACGAACTGGAGGCATAACCGATATGCGACCACCGCTCAGTGCCTTACCCAAATAGTCATTAGCTTCGCCCTCAAGCTTAAAGCTAATTCCCTTAGTAAGGAAAGCACCAAAACTTTGACCTGCAGAACCTTTGAACTTAATATTTATCGTTTCGTCAGGTAGTCCATTCTGACCATACTTAGCAGCGACAACGCCTGAAAGCATAGCGCCAACAGATCGATCAGTATTGCCTATCGCATACTCAAGTGATACGTCTTTCTGACTTTCGATAGCTTGCGAAGCAGCTTTCAATATAGACTGATCCATTACGCTTTCAATATCATGGTGCTGTGCAATGACGTGATGAAGCGCAGCATCGTTGTTGACGCGGTGAAGTAAACGACTGAAATCGAGCGTTGCAGCCTTTGTATTAGCCTCTGCTTCACGAATCGTTATAAGATCAGAACGGCCCACAATATCACTAAAGTGGCGAAAGCCCATTGCAGCTAAATATTCACGTACCTCTTGTGCCAAGAAGCGGAAGTAGTTTACAACGTATTCATAATGACCACGGAAGTGCTCACGCAACTCAGGATTTTGTGTGGCTACACCAACAGGACAAGTATTGGCATGACACTTACGCATCATTACACAACCTAAGACAATCAGCACAGTCGTGCCAAAACCAAACTCCTCAGCTCCGAGCAATGCCATTGATATTACATCACGCCCTGTCTTTATCTGACCATCTGTCTGTAAACGCACCTGACCACGAAGGCCATTCAACACTAACGTTTGTTGCGTTTCTGACAAGCCTATTTCGGGTGAAATACCAGCATAGCGCATAGAAGAGGCAGGCGAAGCTCCTGTACCACCTTCAGCACCTGATATAACTATTAAGTCGGCCTTTGCTTTTGCTACACCAGCAGCAATCGTTCCTACCCCACTCTCCGCTACCAACTTTACGCTAATCTGAGCCTTGGGGTTAACGTTTTTCAAATCAAAGATTAGCTGAGCCAAATCTTCAATTGAATAAATATCGTGATGTGGTGGAGGCGAAATGAGCGAAATGCCAGGTATAGAGTGACGCGTCTTGGCTATAATCTGGTTTACTTTATAGCCAGGCAACTGGCCACCCTCACCAGGTTTAGCACCTTGTGCCACCTTTATTTGAATTTCTTCAGCATTTACTAAGTACTCGGTTGTCACGCCAAAACGACCTGAAGCAATCTGTTTCGTCTTACTGCAAAGCGATATGCCATCAAACGTCTCGTGGAAGCGCTCATTGTCTTCACCTCCCTCGCCCGTATTACTACGAGTTCCTAACTTATTCATGGCCAGAGCCAAGGCCTCATGTGCCTCCTTACTGATAGCACCGAACGACATCGCACCCGTTACGAAGTGCTTTACAATATCGTCAACGGACTCTACTTCGTCTATAGGGATTGGATTTAGCTTAAAGTCAAAGAAATCACGTAAGAAGATTGCTTTGTCCTTATGATCTACCAATTGGGTGAACTCTTTAAACTTCTTATAACTACCCAAGCGAGTAGCCAACTGAAGAGTTGAAATCGTTTCAGGATTCCACGCATGTTGTTCACCGTCCTTTCTGTAGCTAAACAAACCCGCATAAGGCAATAGGCCCTCTAACTCTCTGTCTTCATAACAAGGTGCATAACCTTCATCATGGAACTTGACATAATCACGTGCGATTTGGTCAAGATGTACACCACCAATCGTGCTCGCATCCGTGCCAAAATAGCTTCGCAACAAGTCTTCGCTCAAACCTATAGCCTCAAAGATGCGTGCACCGCGATAGGAACGCAAAGTGCTGATACCCATCTTAGAGAGCACCTTATACAGTCCCTTGCAGATAGCTTTGATATAATTTTTCTCTGCCGTCTCGTAATTCATCTGTACTTCACCACGATTTACTAAATCGTCAAGCACAGCAAAGGCCATATATGGATTAATAGCACTTGCACCATAACCAATCAAAAGAGCTGCGTGCATGACTTCGCGCGCTTCACCACTTTCAACGACAAGGGCTGTCTCCATACGTTTTTGCACCGAAATCAGATACTGATGAACTGCGCTTACGGCCAATAGTGATGGGATAGCTGCATGACTTTCGTCTACACCACGGTCTGACAAAATGATATAGTTAATACCATCATTAACGCTCTGCTCTGCCATGCGACACAGATTGTCTAGTGCTTCCTTAAGGCCTTGCGCTCCCCTTGCCGATTCAAACGTCATTGGCAACTTTACAGTATTGAAACCCTTATAGCGAATGTTACAAAGTATGTCTAACTGTCGGTTTGTCAATATAGGTTGTGGCAAACGCACCATTTTACAATGGCTCTCGTTGGGAGAGAGTATGTTCATGCCTACAGCCCCAACGTATTCTGTCAACGACATGACCAACTCCTCACGAATGGGGTCGATAGCAGGATTAGTAACTTGAGCAAACTGTTGACGGAAGTAGCTAAACAACGATTGTGGACGCTCTGACAGCACAGCTAATGGCGTATCATTACCCATTGAAGCGATAGGTTCACTACCGTTCGTTGCCATAGGTGTAATGGTGCGCTCTATGTCCTCACGCGTATAACCGAAGACACGAAGACGAACATCAAAGTCGTCTACTGAATTCTCCACCTTGCGGCCACTCTTCAGTTCGTCTAATTCTATACGATTGGTTGACAACCACTGGCGATAGGGATAGGCTTTTGCTAATTGTTCTTTTAACTCACCGTCATAGTACACCTTTGCCTCCTGCGTATCAATCAATAATATCTTGCCTGGCTGCAGACGTCCTTTCTCTTTTATATCAGTAGCTTCAAAATTGATTACACCAGCCTCTGAAGCTACCACCATTGTGTCATTCTTCGTAATAAGGTAACGTGCAGGACGCAATCCATTACGATCGAGCATACCGCCAGCATAACGACCATCGCTAAAGAGCAACGCAGCAGGCCCATCCCATGGCTCCATTAAGATAGAGTGATATTCATAGAAGGCTTTCAAGTCCTCTGATATAGGGTTCTTATCATTAAAACTTTCAGGCACCAACATTGCCATAGCATGCGGCAACGTTAGTCCCGACATCACTAAAAATTCAAGCACATTATCAAGCGAGGCTGAATCGCTCATGCCTGACTGAATGATAGGACGCAATTGACTAATGTCGCCTAAGGTCTCGGTTGAAAGCACTGACTCACGAGCTGCCATCCAAGCACGATTACCACGAATGGTATTAATCTCACCATTATGCGCTAAAAGGCGGAATGGCTGTGCCAACCCCCATGTCGGGAATGTGTTGGTTGAAAAACGTGAGTGAACGATAGCCAAACCACTCGTAAAGTAAGGTTGCGTTAAATCTGGGTAATACTCGCGCAACTGTGTAGAAGAGAGCATACCCTTATATACAATATTTTTTGACGAAAGCGAACAAACGTAAAAGTCTTTGTTCGTTATGCGCTTTTCTACTCTTTTACGTATTAGATATAATCTGCGCTCCAACGACTCTGCATCACCACCCGTTATAAACACCTGTTTCACCGCTGGCTCTGTAGACAAAGCATCCTTACCCAAAATTTCGGAATTGGTAGGCACCGCACGTAAGTGCATCAGTGTCAATCCCTCACGCTCAACTTCTTCTATAAAGACGCGAAGAATGTCTCCTTGAGTCGTCTCGTCCTTTGGCAAGAAGAGCAACCCCGTACCATAACATCCCTTTTCAGGCACTGGAATGCCTTGAAGCAATATAAACTCGTGCGGTATTTGTAACATAATACCAGCGCCGTCACCAGTCTTATTGTCTGCACCCTCTGCACCACGATGCTTCATATTCTCGAGGACTTTCAAAGCAGAGTCAACCAATTCATGACTCTTGTTGCCATGAATATTGACTATCATGCCAACGCCACAGGCATCGTGCTCGTTTTCTGAACGATACAACCCTTCGTTAAGTCTGTTACTTATTTGCATAATGTCCTTGTATGTTATTGTGCTTTATACTTTCCTATAAATTATATAATAGGTAGCCATACTGTGACAAGTTTTACCTTAGTTACGTATTACTTCCTATTTCTTTGCAAAAATACAATATTCATTTCAAAATAACGCTTTATGCTTAAAAAAATTTCATATTTCTATACATTCTATCGTTTTACATTACACTTTGTAAACTAAATCTTCTTTTATACACTAATATGTAAATACACCGCTTCGCTATTCACTCACAACTGTTTAACGCTTACAAGCTTCGCCTTCTCTGTCATTACAAACGCAATGTACAATCCCTCTAAAATGTAAAAATGTTCGTTCTGACATGCTTTACAGCATAACACAAGAATGTTTTACACTTAATTCAGTTCGAATATTGCTTCATTTACTTACATTTGTACAGTAAAGCGATAACACAACCAATTATATCATGAAAACAGAAAACATCATACTACAACTCGAAGCCAAGCATCCAGGCGAGACAGAGTACTTACAAGCCGTCCACGAAGTTCTTCTATCAATTGAAGATGTATACAACCAACACCCTGAATTTGCACAGGTTAAGCTCATCGAACGCCTTGTTGAGCCTGATCGCATCATCACTTTCCGCGTGCCATGGATTGACGACCAAGGTGAAGTACACGTCAATCTGGGCTACCGTGTACAGTTCAACAACGCCATTGGCCCATACAAAGGAGGCATACGTTTTCACCCCTCAGTTAATCTCAGCATTTTAAAATTCTTAGGATTTGAACAGACCTTTAAGAATGCTCTCACTACCCTACCGATGGGAGGCGCAAAAGGCGGATCCGACTTTGCACCACGCGGACGAAGCGAAGCTGAAATCATGCGTTTCTGTCAAGCCTTTATGCTGGAACTTTGCCGCAACTTAGGCCCTGACCAAGACGTACCAGCAGGTGATATCGGAGTTGGAGGACGCGAAGTCGGATACATGTTTGGTATGTACAAAAAACTCACTCACCAACACACTGGTACCTTTACTGGCAAAGGCCTTGAATTTGGAGGTTCTATCTTACGAGCCGAGGCGACTGGTTATGGTGCCCTCTACTTTGTTCGCCAGATGTTAGCAGATTACGGCAAAGATATTAGTGGTAAAACCATTGCCGTTTCAGGCTTTGGCAATGTAGCTTGGGGATCTGTCAAAAAAGCCACAGAAATGGGAGCTAAGGTTGTAACACTTAGCGGGCCTGATGGTTACATTTACGATCCCAAAGGTGTGAGCGGTGATAAGATTGATTATATGCTTGAACTTAGAATGTCGGGCAACGACATTGTGTCACCATACGCTGAGCGCTATCCTGAAGCAACCTTCTTCGCTGGCAAAAAGCCTTGGGAGCAACATGTTGACATTGCACTGCCTTGCGCCACACAGAATGAGTTGAACCTTGAAGATGCCAAACAACTCTGTGACAATGGCGTTGGTCTCGTAGCCGAGGTGAGCAATATGGGCTGTACAGCCGAAGCCGTTGATTACTTCATTGCACACAATATGCCTTTCGCTCCAGGTAAGGCAGTTAATTCAGGCGGTGTCGCAACTTCTGGACTTGAAATGACGCAAAATGCCATGCACATTTCATGGACAGCAAACGAGGTTGACCAACGACTACACCATATCATGAGTGCCGTTCACGACCAATGCTTACGTTACGGAACGGAGTCTAACGGTCAAATCAACTTTGTCAAAGGGGCCAACATCGCTGGTTTTATGAAGGTTGCCCGTGCCATGATGGCACAAGGTGTCTTATAGGAACTATAAGTGTACTCATTAGCATTTACGTAAACTGCAATCTATCTGCCTAATTGGGGGGCGGGTCCTCACCTGGGGGCGACGCGTCCCCGCGTCGGCATTGCCAACTTGGGGTTCGATGCCCCAAGTTGGCAATACTTGAAGTATGGATATTCATGTATTTGCAAGTC
>ERZ791902.1198-NODE-1198-length-13103-cov-4.921980_pt1 | contig 13103 bp, 7 predicted proteins | sample MGYA00510149_ERZ791902 | MGnify/ENA primary metagenome ERZ791902 (study PRJEB30046, sample SAMN00792060) | human gut metagenome | study: EMG produced TPA metagenomics assembly of the A metagenome-wide association study of gut microbiota in type 2...
CGATGCGCTTCTCGAACACATCCTGCGTAGAGTTGGTCAGACGGCCGTAGATGTTGCCTGCGTCTGCCAGGCCGAAGCGGTCTGCTGCGTGCTGGCTGTTGCGGAACACATAGGAAGTGGTCTGGTAGATAGGCACTGCACGGGAATCGGTTGCGGGATCGGCCTGCTCCTGGCCAACGTGAAGCTGCAGGGTCTCAAATTTATAGTCAGACATAGTATTTTACCTCTCTATTTGTACTTTTAGTATAATTTTATGATACAAAAAATCCCGATGCGTGATACAAAAGCGCACCGGGCAAACACAATTCAAAGCGATTCTGTCAACGTCACATTCGGGTACACATTCGTGCACAGCAAGAGGGCATCGTACAGTTCACAGCCAGATGTTCTGCCCGGTCACCGCACATTCGCCCACAGCGGAAGTTTGCATGCAGCAGGTCGTTCCAAATCAGCTTCATATCCGTGCCCTCCTTTCCCGTAAAACTCTTTCCCACTCATCTACAAACCGGCACCTCTATCTGCTCTGTACCGGGAAGCAAAACCTTTGCTTTCTTTTTCCCACTAGGTTTGTGGATTTGTTGTTTGCATTATATTCCCTCTTACCCAGTTTGTCAATAGGTTAATTCCAGTTTTTTTCAAATTGAGTTTTCTGCACGATGCGCAGCCCGCATTTGCAGCATCCCGTTGTGCAGTTCCAACAGGAGTAACACTTCTGCTTCTTCGGAATTTTTTATTTTTCCATTGATAAAACCTTAAAATTTTATTGTTATACTAAAGTTGTTCCTTGCAAACGCCCTGTAAATCGTTTATTATGATAGCGTTCTTTTTTATCATCAAAGGAGTTTTTCGATGCTGCATCGTTTCTTTCATTTTTTAAAGCAGAGCCTGCTCGTTGTTCTTTGCATCCTGCTGCTTGGCGGGCTGCTGGCAGGCGGCTGGTTCTTTTATCAGGGCAGACAGCTGTACCGCAGTGCCGCCAGCAGTTACCCAGTGGCTTCCATGTACGACACCATCCGTGCCCGCGGGAGCTATACTTCCTACGATGCGCTGCCGCAGATCTATATTAACGCAGTCATCTGCACCGAGGACGAGCATTTTATGACCCACAAGGGCATCGACCCGGGGGCCATCGCCCGCGCCCTGCTGGCCGACCTGCGCACCCACTCGCTGGCCGAGGGTGGCAGCACCCTGACCCAGCAGCTTGCCAAGAACGAGCTGTTCACGCAGGACAAGCATCTGGCCCGCAAGGCTGCCGAGATGCTTGCTGCTTTTGATATTGAAAAGACCTACTCCAAGCAGCAGATCTTTGAGATGTACGCCAACACCATCTATTTTGGCAGCGGGTATTATGGCATTGCAGAAGCTGCCGAGGGCTACTTTGGCAAGGAACCGGCCCAGCTGACCGATGCCGAAGCGATCTATCTGGCGGGTATGCCCAACGCGCCTTCCACCTACGCCAGCAGCCCGGAGCTTGCCTTCAAGCGGATGCAGGTGGTGCTCAAGCGGATGGTCAAGTGCCGCGTGCTCACCCAGCAGCAGGCCGATGCCATTGCCGCAGATGCTGAAAACTTAACGGTTTAAACAAGACACCGCGCCCTGTCTGCTGCGGATCAGACAAGGCGCGGTGTTTTGTTTTGCGGTATTTGGTTTGGTAAAGGAGGAATCATGTTACCCGTTCAGGCGGTTGCGGCCCCGCCTGTCGGTAGCATTATCATACCAGAGAATTTCTGCGAAAGCATGTTATTTATATGAAGCTTTTATGAATTTACCGGTTCTTTGCCGCTGTCATGCTGTCACTCCGGCGCTTTCATGCTTTCCACCATGCTGATATGCCGCACATGCCGCCGCATGGCAAAGCACACCACAAAGGTGAACAGCATCGTCAATGCCACTGCCAGCAGATAGCTGCGGGGTGCAATGGTGCGGATGAACATGAGCTGATCCATTTCCACGGTCAGGATAATGAACCGGTGCAGCGGCACGCCCAGCAACAGGCCCACGCCGGAGCCGATGAGGGACAAAAGCTCGATCTCGCGGAAGATGTAGCGGTACACTTCTTTGTCATAGAAGCCCAGCACCTTGATGGTGGCAAGCTCCTTTTTGCGCTCGGCAAGGTTGACGCTGATCAGATTGTACAGCACCACCGCCGCCAGCGCCGCCGCGCACACGATGATCAGCACCACCACGTAGTTCAGGCTGCCGATCAGGCTGCCGAACATGGAGGTGGTGTCCTCGGTGAAGCTGACGCTGCTCACATAGTTGCAGCCCAGCAGCTTTGTGCGCAGGGTGTTGTACTCCGCCTCGGTGGTACAGCCGGTCAGGCCGTAGACGGTGTTCCACTCCGGCGTTCCGCCCAGCAGGCTCTCCAGCTGCGCATTGGAGAGATACAGCCGGGTGAACATGTAGTTCTCAGTAATGCCGGTCAGCACCAGCTGCACACGGCTCCCGTCTGCTGCCTCCACATAGAACGTATCGCCCACGCTCAGCCCCAGATTCAGGGCCGTTTTTTCAGTCAGGATCACGCTGTCCTCTTCAAAGGGAATGGGGTCGTGGCCCACCCGGGTGCGGAAGGTGAAGTATTCGGTCATCCGGGCATCGTCCTCCGCGCCTACGATGCTGACATCGGCGCTCCCGCCCTCTTCATTATAAAGGGTGGTGGACTTTGTGTAGAACGCGCCCCAGCTGTGGACCGCACTGCTGCTGTCCAGCGTGTCGGCAAGGCCCTGCTCCATGGTCAGCGCCTTTTCATCGCTGAGCGAGATGGTGAGATCGTTGTGGGTCAGCTGCCCGGACTGCTTGTCCACGATGGGCAGGATGGAATCCTGAATGCCAAAACCGATCAGCAGCAGCGCCGTGCAGCCTGCCACGCCCAGCACTGTCATGAAGAAGCGCTTTTTGTAGCGGAACAGGTTGCGGGCTGTGGTCTTTTGGGAGAAGCTCATGTGCTGCCACAGCGGGGTGATGTACTCCAAAAAGATGCGCTTGCCTGCCACCGGGGCCCGGGGCAGCAGCAAAGCTGCAGTCTTTTCCTTCAGGCTGGCACGGCAGGCGTTCCATGTAGCAAAACCGATGACGGCCGCGCTGATGGCTACGCCGGCTGCCGCCATGCCGGGGTAAAAGTGCAGCGTAAAGGTGGACATGCTGAAGATCATCTGGTAAGCATACCAGATGATGAGCGGGAACACCACAAAACCGATGACCATGCCCACGATGCTGCCCAGCACGCTGGCACTGAGGGCATAGAACAGATACTTGCCTGCGATCTTTGCGTTGGAGTAACCCAGAGCTTTCAGGGTACCCAGCTGCAGGCGGTTCTCGTCCACCATGCGGGTCATGGTGGTGGTGGCCACCAGCGCCGCCACCAGGAAGAAGAACACCGGGAACACCCGTGCAATGGCATCCATGCGGTCGGCATACTGCTCAAAGGTGACAAAGCTCATGGTGGAGCCGCGGTCCAGCACATACCACTCACCGCTCTTGATCTGGCTCACCTGTTCCTCGGCGTCGTTCAGCTGGGCAAGGCCGTCGGCCAGCTGCTGTTCTGCTTCGGCCTTCCGGCTCTCGTACTCCGCGCGGGAATCGGCCAGCTGCTGCACGCCGTCCCTGTATTCCTGCCAGCCCTCGTCCAGCCGAGTGCGCGCCGCATCGAACTGGGTGTAGGCTGTGGCCGTGCCGGTGGTCAGCTGCAGCTGCCCCTGCAGAAGCTTTACCTTCATCTGGCGCAATGCGGCTTTGGCTTCGGTCACCAGCTGCTCGTTGGAAAGGCTGGGCGAAGAGATCAGCCCCTGTGCATACATCTGGCGCTTGCCCTCGTCCAGCTGGGCCTGATAGCCGTTCAGCTGGCCGCTGATGTTGTCGTAAGCATCCTGCGCCTTCTGCAGGGCATCCCGCAGGTCGGTGTATTCCTCATCGGCGGGCTCGGCCTCGTCCAGCGCCTTCTGCGCGTTGTGCAGAGCCGTTTCCGCATAGCCCAGCAGCGGGTCGGCCACCTTTTTCAGGTTCACCAGCATCTCGATCTGCTGCAGCTGATCCTCAAATTCCAGCAGTTGTTCCTCGCCGCTCACCAGCTCGTCCGCACCGCCCTGCATGGTATCCGGCAGAGCCTTTTTGCTGGCGGCAAGCTCCGCTTCGCCCGCATCCAGCTGGGCTTTGGCGCTGTCCAGCTGTGCCTGTGCATCGGCCAGCTGCTGCTCTGCCTCCGCAAACTGACGGTCTGCTTCGGCTTTTTTGTCGTTGTACTCGGCCCGGGCATCGGCCAGCTCTGCACTGGCATCCTCGATCAGCTCCGCCCGCCGGGCTGTGCACTGTGCCCCGCTGATGGCCTTTACCCTTGCGGCTGTGTCATCCACTGCTGCCTGATACTCGTCCGAGTAATTATCATACAGACCGGCATTTTTCGCCTTGAGATAGCACGCCGTATAATAATCCGTGGTCAGGCTGCCCTCCGGCAGGAACACGATATCATCCAGCTGGCCGTCACCGGCGGTGCTGCTCTCCTTGTCCGTGGAAAAATGCTGCGGGTCCTGCACGGTGCCCACTACCGTGAACTGCTTCCGGCTCACATGTTCGGTGTCCTCCGGCAGGGTGAGCACCGTGCCCGGTTCCACCGGGTCGCCATAGCCCATCACATGCACCACGCACTCATCCGGAGCCTCAGGCATCCGGCCCGAGAGCAGCACCAGACGGTTCATATTTTCTGCCGTGTCGGCCTCGGGGTCGGCGGGCAGCTGCTGCAGGCGCACCACCGCCGTCTCGCTCTGACCCTGCCACTGGGCCTCCACGTCTTGATATTTCACCGGCTGCACAGCCTCCACGCCGTCCACGGCGGCAATGGCGGCAATGTCCTCCTCCGAAAGGCCCAGCGTGGACAGCACCCGCAGGTCGAACACGTTCTGCTGTACGTAGTATTTCTGCCCGGCGATGCGCATGCTGGGCGCAAAACTCATCAGGCCGGTCAGCATCATCACGCCCAGCGCTACGATGCCGAACAGCGAGACCATGCGGCTCAGGTTGTCCTTCATTTCCCGCAGGATGTTTTTACGATAACTTTTCAGCACAGCTCTCACCACTCAATCTCCTGCACCGGCACAGGGTGCTCGTTGACCTGATTGGAGACGATCTTGCCGCTGCGCACCTGAATGATGCGGTCTGCCATCGCCGTCAGGGCGGTGTTGTGGGTAATAACGATCACCGTGCGGCCGGTGCGGCGGCAGGTATCCTGCAAAAGGGCCAGCACCTGCTTGCCAGTCTTGTAATCCAGTGCACCGGTGGGCTCGTCGCAGAGCAGAAGCTTGGGGTTTTTGGCCAGTGCGCGGGCAATGGACACCCGCTGCTGCTCGCCGCCGGAAAGCTGGGCTGGGAAGTTGTTCAGCCGCTCTCCCAGACCCACGCTGCGCAAGGTCTCTTTGGGGTCCAGCGGGTCGCGGCAGATCTCGCTGGCCAGCTCCACGTTCTCCAGTGCGGTCAGGTTCTGCACAAGGTTGTAGAACTGGAACACAAAGCCCACATCGTACCGGCGGTAGGTGGTGAGCTCTCTGGCGGTAAAATGGCTCACGTTCTGGCCGTCCAGCCAGACATTTCCATCGTCGCAGCTGTCCATGCCTCCAAGGATGTTCAGCAGGGTGGTCTTACCTGCGCCGGAAGGCCCCACGATGATGCAGAACTCGCCCTTGTCCACATAGAAATTCAGGTGGTCTGCGGCGGCGATCTTCACACTGCCGGTCTGATAATATTTGCAAACGTCCTCAAACTCCACAAAATGCTCCATGGCGTTTTTTCCTTTCTATCGGGAATACATACTGTTTCAATTTAACTATAACATCTCCCGGCAGACTTTGCAAAGACATCTGCGCAAATTTTCAAAAACTTAACAACCGTATGCAGCCTTGCGCTCTCAGGCGTAGAAACCCTCTCAGTCATCGCTGTGCGATGCCAGCTCTCCCGAAGGGCGAGCTTTCGCATCTGACGGAAGGCGCAAAAAAGCTCCCCCTTTCGGGGGAGCTGTCGAGCGTATGCGAGACTGAGAGGGTTCATCTGTCAAGCGGTCAGCGCCCCACGATCAAATCGCGGCGGCAGCGCAGGCCCACGGTGAGGAAGGTGTTTTCGCCCAGTCGGCGCAGCACCACGCGGTCGGTGCCCTTCTGGCCCTCCACCAGCAGAGACAGGTTCAGGGTGGTGGAGCCCTTCTCGGTCTGGACCACCAGCGTGCTCACGCCCTCGTTCAGCAGGGTCTGCATGTCCTGCACGGTGGTGCGGAAGGTAGCAGAACCGGCGGGCACATCCAGCGTCAGCACACTGTCCTTCTGGCGGGCAGTGTACAGCACTTCTCTGCCGAACAGGCCCTTGACGGTGTAACGTGCCTCGCTCTTTTTCGCCGCTGCATCTGCGGACGGGGCGGCCAGCTCATCGCCGGAGATCAGCATGATGTTGCCCTGAATGGGGTTTCCCTCCGGTGCGCCGTAGCCGCCGTAGGTGGGGTCCTTTTCGCCGATCGCCACATCGGCGCTGTGCAGGGCGATATCCCCCTGCACCATCTGCTCCTGCGGGGGCAGATAGCCTGCGGCAGCAGGGTCGTTGATGTCTGCTTCTGCGGCAAATGCGCCCACGCTCAGCATGGCGGCAGCGCCCAGCACTGCAGCGGTGGTGGTGACGGTACGGACAAATTTATGGTTCAGTTTCATTTGGAATACCTCCGTTGACGGCGGTTTTGCACCGCACATTTTTGTTTTGTGGAAAACCATGGTCTGCCATGCGGTGTAATACAAAACCGCCGCATCTGTCTTATAAACGGATGCGGCGGCGGGATTATTGCAGCAGGCTATAAAAATTTTTTGGAAGCTCTGCTGCCGGGGTCACTGGGCCTGTGCCGGTTCCCGGTTCAGGATCTCCATGAACTCCTCGCCGGTGATGGTCTCCTTCTGGTACAGATACTGTGCCAGCTCGTCCAGCTTGGCGCGGTTGTCGGTCAAAATCTGGACAGCCTTTTCGTGCTGGGCCTTGACCAGCCCCACCACCTTCTGGTCGATCTCGCGCTGGGTCTGGGCCGAGCAGGCCAGCGAGGTGTCGCCGCCCAGATACTGGTTGTTCACGGTCTCCAACGCCACCATGTCAAAGTCCTTGCTCATGCCGTAGCGGGTGAGCATGGCGCGGGCAAGCTTGGTGGCCTGCTCAATATCGTTGGAGGCACCGGTGGTGATGGATCGGAACACCACTTCCTCGGCGGCGCGTCCGCCGGTAAGGGTGGCGATCTTGTTTTCCAGCTCTTCCTTGCTCATCAGGTAGTGGTTGCCCTCGTCCACCTGCATGGTGTAGCCCAGTGCGCCGGAGGTGCGGGGGATAATGGTGATCTTCTGCACAGGGGCAGAGTTGGATTGCTTGGCCGCCACCAGTGCATGGCCGATCTCGTGGTAGGCCACGATGCACTTTTCCTTGTCGGTGAGGATGGAATTCTTCTTCTGGTAGCCTGCAATGACCACCTCGATGCTCTCCTCCAGATCGGCCTGCGTCACGCTCTTGCGGCCTGCACGCACAGCGCGCAGAGCTGCTTCGTTGACGATGTTGGCAAGTTCCGCACCGGAGGCACCGGAGGCCATGCGGGCCACGGTGTTGAAGTCGATGCCCGGGGCCAGCGCCACCTTTTTGGCGTGCACTTTCAAAATCTCTTCGCGGCCCTTGAGGTCGGGCAGCTCCACCGGAACACGGCGGTCAAAACGTCCGGGACGTGTCAGGGCCGGGTCCAGAGAATCCGGGCGGTTGGTGGCCGCCAGAATGATAACACCGGTGTTGCCCTCAAAGCCGTCCATCTCGGTGAGCAGCTGGTTCAAAGTCTGCTCACGCTCGTCGTTGCCGCCGAGATTGCCGCTGTTGCGCTTCTGACCGATGGCATCGATCTCATCGATGAACACGATGCAGGGGGCCTTTTCCTTTGCCTGCCGGAACAGGTCGCGCACCTTGGATGCGCCCATGCCCACGAACATCTCCACGAATTCGGAACCGGAAATGGAGAAGAAGGGCACGTTGGATTCGCCTGCCACGGCCTTGGCCAGCATGGTCTTGCCGGTGCCCGGAGGGCCCACCAGCAGGATGCCCTTGGGCATGGATGCGCCAATGCTCTCGTACTTGCCGGGGTCGTGCAGGTAATCCACGATCTCCTGCAGGTTTTCCTTTGCTTCATCCTCACCGGCCACATCCGCAAAGCGGATGCCGTGGGTGGACTGCACATAGACCTTGGCGTTGGACTTGCCCACGCCGCCGAACATCATGGACCCCGGGCCGCCGCCGGCCTTTTCCATCAGCTTTTTGTTCATCTGGTTGCCGATGAAGCTGAACAGCAGGATGGGCAGCAGGAACCAGATCAGGAAATTGAGCATCGGCGACCCCTGCTCCACGATCTCGCTGGAAAACTGTGCTCCGGCATCATACAGGCGCTGGGTAAGCTCCGGGTCGTTCATCAGGCCGGTCTTGTAGACCTGCTTTTCCTCTTTATCGGTAAAAATGATCTGATTGGATTCGATATCCACACGGCCGATGTTCTTTTCCTCGGTCATGGTCATAAAGGTACCGTAGTCCACTTCCTCCACCTGACGCTCGCTCATCCACGGCAGCAGCACAAGGTTGAGCAGCAGCAGGACCGCCAGCACGATGGCGTAGTAAATCGCCAGCGGCTTTTTGGAAGGTTTGACTTCTTTCATGGGGCAATTCCTCCTTTGGTTCCGGATGCAAGTAGTATAGCACAGTAAAACCGGGCGCAACAGCAATTCGAGCAGAACTTTCCAAAAACTTAGCAGTTTGTTAACAAAGGTCCCCTCCGCATACAAAAAGAGAGCAGCCGAAGCTGCTCCCTTTGGTTTCGCATGGGTTTACTGCTTGGGGAATGCCTTTTCCCACACTTCAATGGTCTTGAACTTGGGCATCCAGCCTTCCGGCTTGAAGGTGCTCTCGCTCTTGGCATCCATGATGCCCTGCTCCACACACCACTGGGCTGCCTTGGCGGTGTCGGCATCTGCCACATCCGCAAAGGCCGGGGTGTTCACAGGTTCAGGTCTGCCTGCGGTGTTCCACACCAGCAGTGCCAGCTGGCCGCGGTTTGCGGGGATCTCTGCGCCCTCGGGCAGGATGTTGTGCAGGATCACCCGGGTAGCGATCTCGTAGCCGCCCCAGACTGCTGCACCGCCCACCAGAACAGCTGCAACTGCGCCGCCTGCGCCGGAATCGGAGTCCACCGTACCGGTATCATCGGGGGTGGTGTCACCGCTGCTTGCCGGGGCAATGTTGATGTACGGATCATTAAAAGCACCCGTGTAGCCTGTGCCGCTTTCGCCCGGATAGACAACTTCTGCACTTTCAGCAGTCGTGCCGGTCTTGATCTCATACTTCTGTGTATGAGTCGGGGTGTATTTCAACTCACCGCTGACAGCATTTCCGCCGCCCGTGTTTTCCAGCACCACAGGGCCGGAGCAGGTAATGGTAACGTTGCCGCCAACGGTTGCTCCTTCGTCTCGCTTACCAGAAATGGTCACGTCTGTTGCGCCCTTGATAATCAAGTTGCCCGCATGGAGTGCCGCTGCAGTATCACTGGTGATTTCCACCTTACCACTGCATTCAATTTTCGTCATGATCGTAGAATCATGACGCTCATCCCAGATGGCACGTCCAGCCGCCTTAATCTTTACGTCTTTAGCACCTGTAACCACAATCGGATCCCAGATTGCCATGTCATTGCTGCTTACGATTTCGACATTGCTGCTGCAGGTGATATCAGCTCTGCCGTAAATCGCATACGAATCATTTCCACCAGTGCCCACGTTTTTAATCGTGACACTGCTGGCTTTGTTCACGACCAAGTCTGTTTCGCTATGAATGCCTATCACATTGCCCGTTCCGGTATTTTCCATCAGGATGTCACCGGCGCAGGAAATAGTAGTTTTGCCATCAATGAGAGCGCTGGAAGATGTACCCGTTACTTCCACATCCTGTGCGCCGGTAACGGTCAGGCTGCCATTTACCACAGCACCGTTCGCATTGCTCAGTACCACATCCACCTTATCCTCGAGATCGTCAGTGATCTCGACCTTCATCTTGCCAAAGCTGCCGGTACCGGTCAGGGTGTGGGTATCCGGGTCATAGGTGAGCTTGTCGTTTCCGACTCCAAGAATGTGCCCGCAGTTTTCGCTGGTCACTTCAATGGGAGGATTATTGCCTATCGTGACTTTGATGCCGTAGTTGGTTGCTTGATCAGTGACCTTTTTCCAGTTAGCGGTCAGGGCCATGTTTTCGTGCACAGTAACGTTGATTTCTTTGTCGGTCTTGTTGCTGCCAGTCCAGCCCTTAAACATCCACTGTTGGGTCTCGTCCGGTGCAACAGCCTTGATGGTCAGTTCTTTGCCGTTTTCCACCTTATAAGTAGTGGTGCCATCTTCACCAGCAGTGCCCTCCAACTTGGTTTCGCCCTCATAGGCTTCGGCATACTTCAGGGTAAGAGTATGGGTGGTCCGTTCTACCCATCTAGCAGTCAGGGTCATATCTCCGGTCACGGTAACGGTGATTTTTTCGCTGGTTTCTTCACGGTCTATCCAGCCACCAAACTTCCACTGGCCTTCGCCCGGTGCAACAGCCTTGACGTAGACTGTCTTGCCCTCGTCCACATGATAGGTAGAAGTGCCGTTTGCGCTCGTTGCATTGATCAGCTCCGTGGTGTACTCTGCATCCGTGTAAGCCTTGGCATTCGTCAGCGTGAGCGTCTTGTTGCTCGGATTCACATACTCGATTCTGAAATAAGAGTATCTTGCACAATCATTCGGGTCCTGGGTCTCAGTGCTCTCGGCCTCGGAGCTGCCTGCATAATAGCGGGCAACGTAACCAGTCGGCAGATTCCTTACCTCCACCGTGCCTGCCTGAACTGCCTCATAACCGTAGGTATTGCAAAGCGTGACCGCACCAGTGCAGTGATCAAGTACCAGCTTGCCTGCTTTACCCCTGTCGCCGATTACGCCATAAATAGCAAAAGCGGTAGCCTGAATTTTTTGCGCATTGTGCACGGTCAGGGTTCCGCTGACGGTCGAGCCGTTTCCGCAATTCAGAGAAAGGGTCTGACAGTTGATATCTGCACCGCCGTTGAGGATGCCGTCAATGCTCACATCCTGTGCGCTGTTCACAGTCAGCTTGCCTTCAACAGCCTGATTTACCAAGCTGATGTTATTATAGTCAAGGTTGCCGCTGATTCTCACATCACCAGCGCTAGTAATCGTTGCATCACCGCGAATCGCAGCATCAGTGCCGGAATCGGATTTTGTGACGGTCAGATCATTGACAGTTGCATTCAGGCTACCATTCACGGCGTAAGATGTACCCCTGATGGTGACGTTTTCTCCACCGTTAAGGGTTACATCGCCATTAAAGCCGCCTTCAAACGCAAAGCCATCGTCATAAGACACGGCGGGATAACCTAAAGGCCATGTCTCGTCAGAGCTGACAGTTCCACCATTCGCCGTCAGGTTGTAAGTAGTATTGCCCACCGTAACGGTCAGAGTATGCGCCGCACTGCCACCTTCTGCCGCCAGTGCGCTGAGGGGGCTTGCCGCCTGCAGCAGCAGGCCAAGGCTCAGCAGCCCGGCAAGGAATTTACGGGTACGTAGTTTCATGTAGGGTGTACCTCCTCTGTTCTATCTTTGATCCTATCATACACCCGTAGCTCCCCCCGGGCATTCGTTTGACACGAATCGACCGAAAAATGCATCGAATCGACCCGTGCACAATTTAGGAAAATTCTGCCCCTTATTTTGTGAAATTGTTTCATTTTGAGAATGAGCCAGATTGCTTGACACTGCCCGCGAATCATGCTAAACTTAGTCCACTTTGAAAAAAGCACAAATGCGTTGACGGGGAAAAAACGAATTTCTTCTGCGTACAGAGAGCCGCCGGGTGGTGCAAGGCGGGTGCAGAGGGCTTCGGTTACTGGCCCCTGAGCGGCAGGGCTGAACACACAAGTAGGCTCTGACGGATGTCCACCGTTACAAGGACAGCGATTCGCCGCAAAAAGCCGATCGTGCAAAGCGGCTGTGCCCAAAGGCGCAGCAAAGAGAGTGGTACCACGGGTGCCCTGTAGTTTGAACTTTACAGGCTCTCGTCTCTCAAGGTTTTCGCCTTGAAAGACGAGAGCCTTTTCGTATATCTGCCTTTTGAAAGCAGGCTTGCCCTCTCCGTCACGGCTTACGCCGTGCCACCTCTCCCAAAGTGAGAGGCCTTGGCAGTACGGCAAAGTTTTCGGTTTTGCCAAGGGCTCCCCCCTTTGGGGGAGCTGTCGAACGAATGTGAGACTGAGAGGGCGAGGACGCTCACAAAGAGCATGGCGCAAGAAGTGTAAATCGTTTAGGAGGACGCACATTATGATGGACGCAACCAAGTACGCTCCGGGTTACTACCCGGTACCCGCAGGCTATGACAGCTGGGTAAAGAAGGATCACATTGAAAAAGCCCCCGCATGGTGCAGTGTGGACCTGCGCGACGGCAATCAGGCCCTGATCGTGCCCATGAGCCTTGAGGAAAAGCTGGAGTTCTTCCAGATGCTGGTCAAGATCGGCTTCAAGGAGATCGAGGTGGGCTTCCCTGCTGCCAGCGACACCGAGTACGAGTTCCTGCGCACCCTGATCGAGAAGAACATGATCCCCGAGGATGTCACCGTTCAGGTGCTGACCCAGTGCCGCGACCACATCATCCGCAAGACCTTCGAGGCCGTCAAGGGCGCTCCCCGGGCGGTGATCCACTTCTACAACTCCACCTCGGTGGCCCAGCGCGAGCAGGTGTTCCACAAGAGCAAAGAGGAGATCAAGCAGATTGCCACCGACGGCGCAAAGCTGGTCAAGCAGCTCAGTCAGGAGTACGAGGGCAACTTCCTGTTCGAGTACAGCCCCGAGAGCTTTACCGGCACCGAGGTGGACTACGCCGTGGACGTGTGCAACGCCGTGCTGGACATCATGCAGCCCACCCCGGACCGCCCGATGATCATCAACCTGCCCGTCACCGTGGAAATGAGCATGCCGCATGTCTACGCCAACCAGATCGAATACTGCGACAAGCACCTGAAATACCGTGACAGCGTCATCATC
>ERZ791902.1204-NODE-1204-length-13065-cov-5.050038_pt1 | contig 13065 bp, 9 predicted proteins | sample MGYA00510149_ERZ791902 | MGnify/ENA primary metagenome ERZ791902 (study PRJEB30046, sample SAMN00792060) | human gut metagenome | study: EMG produced TPA metagenomics assembly of the A metagenome-wide association study of gut microbiota in type 2...
AGCTGCTTAGCACATTATTGAATTATTAACGAACTATTGATGTAGAGATTCCTGTATTATAAAAGTCCTTCTCAGGCATAGCAATGATTGCTTCCAGCAAGTCGTTCTCAATGATGTATCGACGCAAGTTGCTCTCTCCACCACCAGCATTGCCCGTAAAGAGAGAACTACCATTATGAACTTCCACGATACGAGAACCAAGAGGCGTATTCTTCATACGACTCACATTGTTTGCCAAGAACAACATTTGGCAATCGCCAATGTCTGGTATAAAACTGGTAGCTCCATCGAAGAAGCGAGGGTCAGTCACTTCCTTTTTATCACCCAAGTCCCAATTCTTCAAATCCTCTTTCCATGGTGTACCGAAAGGAGGATTGGAAATACAGAAATCCTCAAGTCTGCCTTGCAAGTAGCGTAAGTATCAGCCTGCATCTCCTGTCCAAAGATACTTACTTTCACCTGCTTACCCTGTTCTGCCGCAATTCGCTCCACTTCTTCTTGGGCTATCGTCAAGATACCGCCAGTACCACAAGCACCATCATAGATACTATAGGTATTGTCCTTCAACTTGTCTTGGATAGGCACTACGGCAAGGTCGGCAAGATAGTTCCCATCGTATGATTATCGAGTCCTGGCAATCGCTCCTCCATCTTTACGTTTCCGTTTTCATCAGTAACCTCTTCCATCACAGGGTTGACAGAGAGAGATTGATATTGCCATCGGTGAATTTCTCCAAGAGAGAACCCAAACGTCCCACCTCAGTCAAGTTATCCACTTGCTGGCGAAGTTTGAACTTATCTATGATATCCTGCACATCTTTTGAAAAGCCATTGAAATACTCGATGACGTTCATCTTGAGTCGCTGAGGATCTACCTCATTCTTCAACGTACTCATCGTAAAGGATGAGGTATTATAAAAAGGATAACCAGTTACCCCAGTCAAGAACGGTCCATACTCTACGATACCATTCTTGTCACAAAACTCTTTCTTCGCCAAGACCTTCTCCTTGGTTGGTTCCAAGAGCACGTCAATACGTCGAAGCACCATGAAAGGCAGGATGATTTTCTTGTAATCACCTTTCTCAAAGGCATGTACCAATACATCATTGGCTATATTCCAAATGAAGGAAAAGAGGCTGTTATATTGTTTGGTTTCCATTGTAGATATGATTTAATGCGATGATTCTTTGTCTTGCAACTCCCAAACAAGATAACATTTCCATTCATTCAACATATCCACTATTAACAAGAAACGGCGTAGGAGTTCTACCACTTGTTTTGCCCTTGTTAGTTGCGGTCCTAGGAAAACCGATCGTGATAAGAGCATGATAGAAGCCTACGCCGCCATTGTATATATTGATATAACCCAGAGTACACCCTCTCTATCCGAAAGGGCGCACTTCGTGCTGCATATATACGAAATGCATAGGCGTTCACATCCAGCCTCCACTGATCACGGTTTGAAATTTCCTAGGTTTCAACTAACCAGAAGAAAACGCGTAAACGTTTTTCTCATAAAATAGTGCCAAGCCACGGATTATCGCCAGCAACTCATTGCCAACCATCCTTGGGATAACACTGCAAAAGTAGTGAAAAGATTTGATACTAGCAAATATTTAATAGCTTTTCTGCAAACTATAAGTAAATACCAACACAAAATAGAGCATTTACATAGAAAGAGGAAAATTGTGCGAGAAAGTCGAAAGGTTTTACACATTCTCCATTTCTTTCATTTTGATTTTCCATTTTCATTCTCCCTTCACTTTTGCCACATCACATTTGATATTCAGCGACTTGCAGTGAAGGGACAACAACGTGAGACTTCTCCCTACAGTCCACCTATGTGGTTTAACGATTTTAGTTGACCACTTTTACTCTTATTCATGAGGTAGGTTGACTCAGTTAACACTTACTAGGCAGACTACTCCTCTGAACAAGGGGGACCACTCCTAAGCTCAAAGGGGGCTATCGCTAAGGACGAAGGGGAGCGTTTCTAAGGACGAAGGGGCAAAAACCTCACTCTGGCGATCGTCCCACTATAGAGAAACATATGTCCGGGCATAGTGAAACATATGTCCGGGCGTAGTGGGACATATGTTTGGGCGTAGAGGGAAGGTCGCCGAGAAGGAGTTTTTCACCCTCTGACTCCCACTCCGACCCGATGCGCCCCTATTATTTCCTCCCTACTCCAACCACTACGACTTCATATGCCGTAGCTATCGTAAAAAAAAAAGATGTTGTATGTCGTATCCTTACAAAACCGAGCATAAAGAAATGTCCCTTCACTGTAACTTTCTGACAATCAAGCATTATTACAGAAAAGTGAAGGGAGCTTGCATTATCATTTCATTTTTAAAAAGCCTAACTTCACAAGGAGTTTATGACTTTCCATACCAATCTTCATCACTCCTCCCCATTGAGGCATTCCCCTGTCTCATAGCTCTGCGTCATATCCTTCAGCATCGCTATCATTTCCTGGCGAAGGCTCTTAGGTCGCAACACGATGAGATTCCTGCCATGCCAAAGCATCTCTTGCAAGAAGTCGTAGCTAGGGCGAACGGTCAAGTCATATTCACGATACATGCCGTCTGGCGATTCCCTCACCCTCTCCTGACTCTCATGCTATGGCACTTCCTCAATGTAGTTGTACTCAGGATAGAAGGCACGGATGCGAATCTTCTCTGGCTCTATATTGTCCATTTTATAGATGCCAAAGCAATCCTCGTAATAACGATCGGGAGTCAAGAATCGCCTCATCTTCGCCGACAGCGGATGCTTCTCGCAAATCACCTTCATATAGAAAATTCGGTCGAAAGGAAGATACCTCACTCGCTTCTTCTCATCGGCAAAGGCATCATCAGCCTCGGCACATGGATTGGCTTTCCCTTCGGCCGCCGAACTTTGTTTCTTCACTCCTCGTTCTTCACTCCTATCACATACCATCGCTGCTTGAAGAGTCTCACGAAGGCAGGTTGCAGCACCATGTCCTTCTCCTCGCCATAAGCCGTGGTGTAGAGGAACTTCAAGAGATACTGCTTGTCTATCGCACCGAGGATGTCATCCAGATATTCCGAATGATAAGGCGGTTTGTCGAGTATCACCTTGTTGTGGTATTGTAACAGGTTGCCCAAGGAGGCGAGGCGCATGGAACTCAGCATCCACTCCGTCACATCGTCACACTCCACGGGGTCTTTCTTCAGATAAAAACGATAACCATCCGCCTTGCCACTGCATTCCACACAGATGCCCAGTTGTGACTCAATGGCTTTGCGATAGCGATGGAACGTGCGCAGTTGCAGTTCCTCACCTTCGGGATTGGCGTTAGCATCTCGCCACTCATTGGCTATCTCCTCGAACGTCAGGCGACGACGCTCCAGGAGGGAGATGAGCCAACTATAGAATTTCACTCGATTGTCCATTTTCTTCTGTTTTATGACCATTAACGGATGCAAAGGTAAGGAGATACTCTGCCAAAATGTGACAGAGACCATACTTATCCAGCGCAAAGATAGAAAAAATCGGAAAGAACCGCACCTCTCCATCATTTTTCGATCATCCTAGCGCCGAGTAATGGAAGAAATGTTGTAACTTTGCACCCACAAACGCAAAAACATATCAGATAACAAAGAAGTTTTTAGAATAATATAAGACAATGAAAAAAGGACTTTTCGCTCTCGCCTTGGGAACATTCACTCTCGGCATGGCAGAATTTATCATCGAGGGAATCATCACGGATGTAGCCCACGATATGAACGTTTCGATTCCACAAGTGGGGCATCTCATCTCCATCTATGCACTGGGCGTTTGTGCCGGTGCTTTTTCCCTGATACTGATGCACAAGTATCGCCCCAAACACATACTTCTGTTTCTTGCATCGCTCATCACCCTCGGTGCCGCCATCGCTGCCATCGCCCCAAGCTTTTGGTTGCTTCTATGCGCCCGATTCATCCAGGGTCTTCCCCATGGAGCTTACTTCGGAACAGGCACCATCGTGGCAGTGAAGATTGCCAAGGAAGGCAAGGGAACGAGTGCCGTGGCGATGATGTGTGCCGGTATGCCATTCGCCAACTTGATGGGTGTGCCGCTCGGTACATTCCTGAGCCACAACCTCTCGTGGCGAGCACCTTTCCTCATGTCCATCTTGCTGGGTCTCATCACCCTCTATATGATTTACCGATGGGTGCCCAATGTGGAGGCATTGCCTAACAATGGCATGAAGGCGCAGTTCCGATTCTTGCGCAACCTAGTGCCATGGCTCATCATCGCAGCCACCTTCCTGGGCAGTGCCGGCATGCTGAGCTGGTTCAGCTATATCTCGCCATTGCTCCAGATGGAAGGTGGATTCAGTGCCAGCAGCATCTCCTTGCTGATGATTCTCGCAGGTGGCGGTATGGTGGTGGGCAATCTGACGAGCGGTCCGCTGTCCGACAGGTTCAAGCCGGGTCGCATCACCAGTTGCTATCTTGTGCTTGCAGCCACAAGTCTTTTGCTCACCTTCTTCTTCAGTGCTTACGCTTGGGCAGTAGCGGTGCTAATGTTCTTCACTTGTGTCTGTCTCTTCGGTGTCGGTTCGCCAGAGCAGTACCTCATCGTGAAGCACTCTGAGGGTGGCGAAATGCTGGGCGGCTGTTGCATTCAGGCAGCCTTCAATTCGGGCAATGCGCTCGGAGCCTTGCTCGGTGGCATCCCTATCTCCTTGGGTATGGGCTACAACTACCCTGCCCTCATCGGTGTGCCCTTGACCTTAGGCGGTGCCATCTGCCTTTACATTTTCCACAAACGCTTTGAAGGTCCCTCCACTTTGGGAAAATAATATATAGGCAAAAACCACCACTTCATTTAAAAACATCCACATTTATCCATTATAGAAGATAAAAACACAAATCTCCACACTTTCATCCACTATAAAAGATAAAATTCACAAATTTTATCCATTATAAAAGATAAAATTCGTATCTTTGCCAAAAATATCCATTATAAAAGATAAAATTATGGCTACAATCATCCGTCAAGCATACATTGATAAGATAGAGAAATACCTTGGGAAGGAAACTATCATCGTACTAGTGGGACAACGTCGTGTTGGCAAAAGCTACATGATGAAGACCGTTCGTGACCAAAAGGCTAGCAACCCTGACAACAACATCATCTATATTGATAAGGAGAAAAGAGAATTTGACAGTATCAGAAACTATCAAGACCTCAACCAGTACATAGATGAGCACTTCGTTGCTAGCAAACACAACTATATCCTCATCGACGAGATACAAGACATCACGGAGTTTGAGCGAAGCATCCGAAGTTTCCGTACCGAACCAAACACCGACATCATCGTCACTGGTAGCAATGCCAAGATGCTGAGCAACGAACTGAGCACCCTCATCGGCGGCAGATACAAGGAGATATACATCCAGTCGCTCAGCTATGAAGAGTTCCTCGTCTTCCATCAGCTACCAGACAACGATGATTCTCTCGCCAAATACATACAGTATGGCGGTCTGCCTGGCTTGGCAAAAATCGGATTAGAAGAAGACGATGCCCGTGAATATCAGATGGACATATTCCACACGGTACTGCTGAAGGATGTCATCATGCGAAACCAGATAAGAAATGTGCCATTCTTGGAAAATCTCGTTCGTTTCCTTGCCGATAATACGGGCAAACTCATCTCCGCCAACAGCATCGCCAAGTATATGAAATCGCAAGGTGAATCCATCACCTCTACTGTCATCATCAATTACATCTCTTTCCTTTGCGAGGCATACATTCTGCACAAGGTGAACAGATTTGACATTCATGGCAAACGAATCTTCGAGACAAACGATAAGTTTTACTTCGAGGACAATGGCATCCGCAACGCTTTGGCTGGTGGAACAAGAGAGGGTGACATAGAAAAAGTGATTGAGAACATCATCTATCAGCATCTTATCCGCTTGGGGTATCAAGTGTATGTAGGTCAACTGCAAGCTGGTGAAATCGACTTCGTATGCACCAAGCCCGATGGACAGCGTATCTATGTGCAAGCCTCCTACATCATAGCCGACATGGCTACAAGAGAAAGGGAGTTTGGTAATCTCAGAGCCATCAATGACAACTACCCAAAGTACGTCATCTCCATGACCCCACTGCTCACTCGCAACGATGACAACGGCATCACACATCTCCACCTCCGAAAATTTCTGAAAGAAGGGTTTTAAATTACTTCTGCTTGAACAAAAATCTCGCCAAGCCATAGACATATCGTCTGAAGCCTGGCTGGCAAATAATTCAGCGGAAAAGGCCTTCCAAGCCCCTTTTGAAACAAATAAAAACGAAAAGGGCATATCTTATAAGAGCTAATACGGAAACTTTTACTAACTTTGCAAACGAAAGATGACAACAAACTTAATGATAAAAACCAATTAATAAATAAAGAAAACAATGAAGAAGAAAGTGATGATTCTCTCTTTGGCTTTTCTCATTTGCTGCGGAACGTCCCATGCAGCAGATAAGAATCGCATACGTGCCTCCTTCGACCAAGGTTGGACTTTCCGTCTCTGCAAAAGTCATGCTGATGCCACCGAAGTAATCCGACAGCTCGGCGTGGCGAATCCTGGACTGAGCCTCAACCAGCCAACCGCCAAGAAGACGAAGGTAACCGATGACACGGAACCTGAGCAGGCACAAGTGACGGCTAGCGAAGTCACCACATCGAAAGCCTCGCAAGCATCTAGCGACAAGAATTTCCGTCCAGTCACCATCCCCCATGACTGGAGCATCGAACTGCCCTTCGACCCAAAGGTGGGAGGCTCGGCTGGTTATCTCCCCGGCGGACAAGGTATCTACAGCAAGGATTTCACGTTCCCTGCGGATTGGCAAAAGCGAATGAGACAAGGCGAGAAGATCACCATCAACTTTGATGGCGTCTATCATCGTGCCACCGTTTGGCTCAATGGTCATCGCCTCGGCTACCACATGTATGGTTACACCGGGTTTGCCTTCGACTTGACACCTTATTTAATAATAGGAGGCAAGAACCGATTGGTAGTGCATGTCGATAGAGAGGAACAATCTCGCTGGTACACTGGTTCTGGCATCTATCGCCACGTCTGGTTGCAAGCCACCAACAAGGTGCATGTCAAGGGGCACGGCATCTTCGTTTCCGCCCAAAACAACGGTACGGTGAAAGTGCAGACGGAAATCATCGGCGACAGCAACTGCAAGATTTCCTACACCATCTTAGATAGACTGGGCAAGAAGGTCGCAACAGCTACAACGAAATCTGACAATGGCATTGCGCTCTTGAAAAGCAACGACATCGGGGCGGCAGCCACCACCCTGCAAGTGAAGAATCCACAGCTTTGGAGCACGGAATCGCCTACGCTCTACACTCTCCTTACGAAGGTATATGATAGCAAAGGCAAACTGGCGGATGAAGTAGAGACACCTTTCGGATTCCGTGAGATTCGCTTCGATGCCAATACCGGTTTCTACTTGAACGGCAAGAACATGAAGTTGAAGGGCATGTGCTTGCACCAAGATGCCGGCAGTCTGGGTGTGGCAGTGCCAGAGGAGGTTTGGTTGCGCCGTCTGAAAGCCATGAAGGAAATCGGCTGCAACTCCATCCGCTGTTCCCACAATCCCCCATCACCAGAGTTCTTGAACATCTGCGACTCCCTCGGTTTGTTGGTACTCGACGAGGCTTTCGACAAATGGAAATCGGGCTACTATGAGCCATTCTATGACGAGAACGCCCACCAAGACATCGCCGACATGGTGCTGAGAGACCGCAACCACCCTTCCGTCATCGTTTGGAGCATCGGCAACGAGGTGCAGGAAGCTTGGGACAAAGACAATGTTGGTGTGGAGAGAGCCAAGGAACTGAACGCCATCGTGAAGAGTATCGACCCTACTCGTCCTACGATGATAGCTTGTCAACAGGGATTCGAGAACAAGATTGGCAATGTGACCGACCTCGTGGGCTACAACTACCTGGAGCCTCGCATGATCAACGACCACAAGCGATTCCCTAACAGAAAGATGTTTGTCAGTGAAGCCTTCGTCTATTACTCTGGACTTCGAGAGAACTTGGTGCGTGACTTCGTGGAGCATAATCCTTGGCATTTCGTAGAGGAGAATCCTTTCATCGCTGGTTCATACGTTTGGGCTGGTGTCGATTATCTCGGCGAGTCTTCCCCATGGCCTGCCAAGGGTTGGTGCTCCTGTCCTTTCGACATGACATTGAAGGAACGTCCTCAGGCAGCCTTCTATCATCCGGCTTGGAATCCAGAGAAGGAATACCTGAAGTTGGTGGTTCGTGACAACTGTTTCGACCAAGCCATGGGCACCGACCACTGGCAATATCCACCGATGGCTGATACTTGGGACTTGCCTTATACCGACTCTCGCTGTGTGGAAGTGAGATGCTACACCACTTGCGACTCGGTGCAGTTCTACTTCCCGATGTGGAGCAATCCTCAGTTGCCGCTGAAGCCACGTGTCACCAAGGACTATCCCGACCATTGCATCACCATACAGTTGCCAGCCCGTCAAGGCAAGGTGCTAGCCGTGGGGTACAAGGATGGCAAGGAAGTGTTGAGAGACTCGCTCATCAATCATGGTTGTGTGGCAGATGTAAGACTGGATGCAGATTACACCACATTGGCAACGATGAAGAATGATTATTCTGAGATTGCAGAGATAAGTGGCAACATACAGAAGAATGCAAGCATCCGAAGCAGAAAGGGAGTTTTGCCAACGAGTACGGTTTCTCACATTCGCCTCACGTTAGTGGACAAGAATGGCCTCATCCAACAGATGCAGCCGAAGAAGTTCCGTGTGGAGGTGGAAGGTCCTATTCGCTTGCTCGGTGTAGAGACTGGTGATATGAGAAGAATGGAGTCTTGGCGCACCACCGAACTGAAGACCTATTTCGGTGAAGGATTGGTGAGATTGCAATCCACCACCAAGCCAGGCATCGCTCGTGTCAAGGTCTTTGTCGAAGGCTTCAACAAGCCATTCGTCAAAGAAATCGTTATCAAGTAAGAATAAGGCACTTGTCAATGACAAGCCAGAAAATAATGGCGGTTAGCACATCATCCCGAAAAAGGATGTGAGGCTAACCGCCAATATTTTTATATCATATCTTATGGAATGACTTCTTAGAAGGCGAGAATTGGGCGCATAGGGTTAATACTGCGACAGCTTGTAGCAGTTTTTAGTATCTCCTCAAAGGTCGATACTTAATGGTATATATTTGGTTGAAGTAATTCTTCCAAGTATTCGGTTCCTTGCCATCATCCCGAACAATGCGGATACCATAGAAGCGAGTGCCAGTATCTCGATACTCCTTGAAGCGAGCGAGCATCGACTGCGGAGGGTCGGGAATCAAGAAATCGGTTATCCACAACACATCGGCATTCACATAGTGCAAGCCGTCATTATCCAGCAACTCAAACATCTGCTTCATCATCTTCTTCGCCGAAGTTCCGCCACCGATAAATGGCAAATGAGTCGTGGATGGCTGACGCCGAACAGATCGCCCAGTGGAAGCAAAGCCAGAATGAGAACCACTATCAGAAAAAGAAGAATTGCCCGAAGCTGTAGATGCAGAAGGATCCGTGCTATCTGCGGAATTCGCAAGAGAAAAATCTTCAGCCGAGACATTCAGTCCCAACTTTCTCAATCGCTGCGCCTTCCTCTTCTCCATCAAGTCGATAGCCCTCGTACTCACCGAGAAGTCGATGAGGAAGCAATCACGCTCCAATTCCTCCGCCGTCTCTTCGAGCAGAGCTATCAAGGTAGAGGAGATGCGTTCTGGCGTGCCATACATACTAGCCGAAGTATCGAGACAGACTATCATCGGACCCTTGCGAGAGGCATGGGTAAAACCAAGCTTGCGAGAAGGCTTCGCCATCTCACTCTTATAGCGGAAAGTCTGGAGCCTTCGCGTACGATACTTATATATAAAGAGTCCCTCCATATCCTCGTCACTATACTGGGCAAGTTCGAGAGGAAGCAAGGAGTTGAGGTCATCGCCCACGGTGATACCCTCGATGTCACTACCAGCGGAATGCTCCATCTTCATATCCACACCCGAAGCTATCGTGAGACGATCCTTGCCATTGGCATCCGCCACACGTCCCATCTTCGCCACTATCTCCTTGATTTCGGGATAGCGGTCTTGCACCTTCATCTGATTCAGTCGGCGTTCAAACTCGGTCTCCGTCCAACCGTTTGTCATCAACTCCCAAGCCTGTACGGCTCTCTGCTCCGAGACACCTTTCGTCTTGATGTTGCGAGTCACCTGGTCCATCATGCGGATCAAGCCCGTCTCGAAATTGTTCTGACGAAGAGAGATATAGTCCTTGAGTTTCTGTAAGGTCTGTCGCTCGATGCAAGCCTTCCAGTCCCTTACCAATCGCTCCCAATTCTCATTCTTGGTAGCGCCATCGCCTTGAAACAAGCGGATGAAGAATGATTTGTCGAAGCCATCGTCCTCATGCTCCATCGCCAACTGGTTGAGCAATGGATGCCACACTTTCTCATCCATTCGCTTGAAGTTGGTCCAGTCGAGCACATCATCAGCCCGATGGTTCTCCGTCCAAGCTCGTTGACGTTGGAAGCGGATATGATGCACGCTCTCCACGATAAACTTGCCCACACAATCGTAGAACACCTTGCCCTTGATTTTACTGTTGACCACCTGCCTCTCAAACTTCCTCACCTTCTCGCCAGTGCAAAGCGTCACCTCCAAGGTGAAGAGGTGAACGAGATAGTCTTTCAGTGGATCGACCTTCAGATTCCAAGGCATGACAGAGGCAGACGGTTCAGGAATCACCACCTGCCCCGTCTTGCAAAACTCGTCCAGCATTTTGAGATAATACTGGGCTTCCGCCAAGTCCTTGTTGGTTTGATAGTTCATTTATTTGAGAAGTTATTCCTTGGGAAGTTAAAGACGTTAAGAGAAATTAAAGGACAAATGCCTTATTCGTAGAGTTTCATTGTGTCCTGTCTTGTGAAGGCAAGTTCCTTGTAGAAGTCTCGGAGATAAGCTGAGATTTCCGCCTTGTCATCCGCCGAAACGAAGAGATTATCGCCCAATTGTCGTTCAAGCGAAGTCAAGCCATCGGACAACGACTCTATCTCTCCCTCATAATCTCTTCCATCGTCAGGATTCTTGCGAACACGATGGTATTGGATGTCCTCGGCGAGTGCCTTCTTCATTTCCACCAACTTGTCGGCGAAAGGAGCAAAGAGCGAACGAATCACGATGGAGCGAATAGCATCCCGCTCCTCCGGTTCCTGCCACAGACAGTGGTAGATAGGCAACAAGTCGCATATATCCACCTCTTCCCTATCCTGCATGAAAGCCGAAGTACGGAGCAAACGAACGATGTTCTTCCATCGGCGGTCGCTCACATAGATGTTTCTGCGCTCAGCAGCCTCATCGACATTCACCGCCCGGAGTGCCTTTCGAATGCGAGAAATGGCATCGAGTACTTCCTCTTTTACACCGATTTTGTCAATAGCTTGGCTCCATTCCGCATATTCGGCTGGTGAAATTGAAACATCAGCACCTATTTGCTCATCAGAAATTGTATCCTCAAACAAATCCGTTGAATTGACTTTCCCTTCGGCCGCCGAACTTTGTTTCTTCACTCTTCGTTCTTCACTCTTCACTTCTAAACTACTCTTCACTTCCAAGAGCATCGCCCGGAAGTTCTTCTCCATCTTGATCGGTCGGCTCTCTATGCGAATCACGAATCGATCCCATAGCGCCTCCAATCCCTCGCCCTTGGCAGGCAACTCATTACTTGCCGCCACGAGGAGTTTCAACGGAAGGTGCATCTCCCGATTACCATTGCGGAATATCTTTTCATTGATGACGGTGAGGAGCGTATTTTGGATAGCCGGTCCCGCCTTCCAAATCTCATCGAGAAAGACCACATCGGCTGTAGGCAGATACCCATCCACCGCACGTTCGTAAGTATCCGAAGACTTCAACTTCTGAATACTCACAGGACCGAAGATTTCATCCGGTGTGGAAAAGCGTGACATGAGATACTCAAAACTGTGAGCATCCCGAAAGGCGTTCTTCAACTGGCGAGCCACCATACTCTTCGCCACACCCGGAGGTCCCAAAAGGATAATGCTCTCGCCTGCCAAAGCGGCAAGTAGCGAGAGCGATATTTCTGTCTCTTTCTCATAGATGCCTCGGTTCATCTCCCGAAGCAAGAGCTTGAATCTTTCTATCATAATGATCTATACTTATATGTACTTCTTCACACCATAGCTAGTAACGATGATACCCATCAACCAAGCAGCCAACCCGACATCATAGAAATAAAGTTTCGGTGTCTTCGTCTTAATGGTAGGATTAGACAAAATGGTAAGCGTAATTACTGATAAAAACCTAAACATTCGAGAAATAAATCATCTAATGTTCTTTTTATCAATTCCTTATCCATTACTGTGACAATTTTAAAGTTCAACTTTAAATTTGTCACAAAGGTAATCATTATATATTAAATAGCCAAAAGTCCCATCTATCTTTTTGCTTTTTTTATAAGATTTCAATTAAGAAAAAAGCGGATGCTCGGCTCTTTCTCTTGCCAAGCATCCGCTTCTTATCTGATATACCTTATTTATAATATATAAGGGATTACTTTACATTACCTACCTTGATGAGGTATTCTGCTATCTGGACAGCATTAAGGGCTGCACCCTTGCGAATCTGGTCGCCAGTGAGCCACAAGGTGTTGCCGTTGTCATCAGCCAAGTCCTTGCGGATACGGCCTACATAGACATCGTCCTTGCCTGCGCTCTCCAATGGCATTGGATAAACGTAGTTCTGAGGATCGTCCTTTACGGTTACGCCTGGAGCTGCCTCCAAAGCCTTGCGGATTTCCTCTACACTCAATGGCTTCTCTGTCTCAAACCATACGCTCTCAGAGTGAGAACGAAGAGAAGATACACGAACACAAGTAGCACTGGTGCGAACATCGGAGTGCATAATCTTGCGAGTCTCGTTGTACATCTTCATCTCCTCCTTGGTATAGTCGTTAGGAGTCATCTTGTCAATCT
>ERZ791902.1208-NODE-1208-length-13022-cov-139.901905_pt1 | contig 13022 bp, 13 predicted proteins | sample MGYA00510149_ERZ791902 | MGnify/ENA primary metagenome ERZ791902 (study PRJEB30046, sample SAMN00792060) | human gut metagenome | study: EMG produced TPA metagenomics assembly of the A metagenome-wide association study of gut microbiota in type 2...
AACAATGGAAAAGAAGGCATTCGACTTGATGATGGCAAGATACGATGCCTTGGTACAAAAGGTAGAGCTGTTGAAGCACAAGGCAAACGGCAAGCGTCTCAACCAGTGGCTCACAGGACCTGAGGTCTGTCAGCAGCTGCGCATCAGCCCCCGCACATTACAGAAATTACGCGACCGCCGTTTACTGGGACATACCCAATTCGGTCGCCAGTTCTATTACGATCCCGACGAAGTCAAAGCCATCGTTCCACTGATTGCCCGCATCAAATCGGTATAGCATAGAACGAAACAGCTCTGTTTGATATTAATTTTCCGATTGATATTGAGATTCAAATCGGGTTGGTATAGAACGGAATTCGCCCAAGGCGAAGTCGAAAACTTCACCTTGGGCGAGCAAACACTAGATATTTTATTCACCACTTAATCCAATTTGTAAGCAATGAACATGAACCAACTTTTGACGCATGAGAGCGAGTCCATAGCCACCGCCATGCAGTCATTGAAGAAAGCCAACAACTGGCTGTCTTCCTTCATCGAGTCCTACAGCCCACCTTTGGACGGTGAGCGATACCTCACTGACAAAGAACTCTCCGAACACTTGAAGCTCAGTCGCCGCACCTTGCAAGAATACCGCAAGCAAGGCATCCTGCCTTACATCATCCTCTGTGGCAAGACCCTCTATCCCGAATCCGAGATCCAGTCCCTCCTCACCACCAACTATCGTAAACCCATAATTGACGGCACCGTCAAATGAGAATAAATGCTTCCAAACGCAATATAGAGCAATATCTCAATTGTAATGTGGGTATAAAAGGATTATTAAAAAATAAGAAAGGTATACACAATATATTCATTTGTATTCCGTTTCTTATAAAGAAAAAGCAACCGCCATAGTGTCAAACTGGCAGTTGCATTTAAAAGACTCTTAACCTTGCTGCAACAAGGATTAAGTAAAAACATTTTAAATCTACATACGGATGCTATCAAAGGCATCCGTTTTTTTACGGAGTTTAATCTCCTTTCTTGTGAATATGTGGTTTCAAAGAAGGGGTGTTTCCTGGAGTGTTTTTGTTGTCTCTTTGACGACGATCAGGCTTTCCCGTAGAAACCGCAATTCTCTTTGGTCCTGGTTTTATTCCCATAACTTTATATTTTTGTTCAACATGTTTACTTCCCTTTTATATGGAGTTGAAGCTCCACCATTTTTAAAGAATTGGTAAACTTTTTCGCCTAACCCTCATACAGATTTTACAGCAAGCGAGTGCCGTGACACTAATTTTTAATCTATACACAATATATGCCAAAGACATTTCTTCCCATATAGGGTCTTATCATAAGACAATTTGTCACATTTACATATATTTCTTGGAATACTTTATTATAGCATTTACAAAAAAAAACAGTGTCAAACTATGTTAGAAGTAGCTCAACACTGTTTTAAATTCGCATCATACAAAAGCTGTATTTTTCTTAACTAATACTTTCATGCCCATTCATAACAACAATGACAGCCTGTCCATGCTGCCCTTGAAAGCAAGCATTCTGCTCTTTATGAACAATCTTCCCAACCAACCATTCTCTGAACAGCTTAGCTTGGAAAGTATCCATTTGAAAGGCAATCGCCATAACCATTTCCAGATTATACACATCAGCGGAGTTTCCATTTTCCAACTTGATATGGCGATATGTCTCAAAGTCCTTCAACGCCCCTTGTTTCCAAATGCGCTTGATTGCAATCTTGACTGTTACACCCGAAACATAGAACAGCTCTGCTATCTCCCACGCTGTCATCCATACCTCACCATGATGAGGTGCGTAGATGACCATGTCCTCCTGTATTGTTATCACTTGTCGTTTCATACTAGTCCTTTTTGGAATTATCATTAACATTCTTGGTTCTATGACACTTGTTCACATGTCCCATATACTCCTCGATATGGTCCAGTTGCAAAGATAACTGATCCATGTCCTTATTCAACTTTTCCTTAGTTATTTTTGCGTAAATTTGTGTTGTTTTAATATTCTTGTGCCCAAGTATCGAACTCACCGTCTCTATCGGAACTCCATTTGTGAGGCAAATCTCCGTAGCCATCGTATGGCGGCTCATGTGCCAGGTGAGATGCTTGGTGATGCCACATCTTTTGGCAATACGTAGTAGAATTCCTCTACAGTCCGAATAACAAGGAACAGGAAAGATGTGTCCATCCGCACACAGTCCTCTGTACTTCTCCATGATGGATTTTGGATAATCCAACAATTTGATGGTCGATCTCACACCCGTCTTTTGTCTATCTATCATTATCCATTCACTGTCATCAAAGAATGTCTGTATATGTTCCTCTTTCAGATTTTTCAAATCTGCAAACGACAATCCCGTAAAGCAACAGAACAGATACAGGTCTCTTATCAATTGCATGGTCTTTCTTTTCAACTCAGCATTCATCAACAGATGAATCTCCTCTTTCGTCAGAAATCCACGAGTTGTCTCTACTTTCGGCACCTTATAGTCATGGAAAGGATCTCTCGTTAACCATCCATTATCAATCGCTCTGAACACCATTGTTCGCAATGGCAGCATATACACGGACAGTGAATTTTCGCATAAATGTTTATCTGTGCGCAGAAAAGCTTCAAAATCCGTAATAAAAGCAGGAGTCAGTTCTTTAAGAGATATGTCGTTGACATGATAACGACTCTGCAAGAACTCCTGTAGATGACGGTACACGCATCTATATTTTCTAAGGGAACCCCAAGAGCGCATACCCGCTTTATAGAGTTTCTCATAATCCTCATTGTACTGAGCATAAACCTTCAGCAAAGTCTGACAGCGATATTCCAATCCAAGAAAAGCATTCTTCACCTTCTCGGCTGTCACATAATTGTCTCTGTCAAGAATCTCTTGATAATGCTTGTTGATACTCACACGCATCTTGTCCAGCTTGCGGTTCACCTCCAATGCCAGCATACTTTTTCCTGTCATGCGTCCGCCCTTGGTGTCCCACAATTTTGGATTTGCCGTCACCTTACAACTGAACTGTGCCTGTGTTCCGTCCACTGTGATACGTCCCATGACTGGGACTGTACCGTCTTTCTTAACTACCTGTCTTTTGAGGTAGAAGATAATTGAAAATGTACTCTTCATAACTTCATTATTTTTTTGCGTACAAAATTAATATCTGAAGAGTCTTTTCTTGCCACGCAATTCACCGCAGAACGCCACAATTTTCGTTTATCAACAAAAAACTTACGTTTCTCATTAGCAACTCACTATATATCAGCACATTCCCTTACTATATATAACCTACATCATTCTTCAAAACTCGAATCGTACCATTCAAAAGTATAGGTTACGAGTTGGTAACGTTCCTCTGTCTCATCTTGTCATATTTCCGTCTTCGTTTGTCGTCATCTCTTTTAATCAAAATGAGGAAAGTAACTGATAATCAGTAAACTTTCCTCATTCTTCTTTCAATCACTTTTTATAACTCGTTTTCGATAGCTAAGTATCATGGTTACGATGGCTAAGTATCATACTTATGAGCATAACCCTAATAGATATTTCTCTACATGAGAATTACTTATTGTTTTTCTGGACACTCAACATTCAACATTAAAACAACGTCAATGGATTTACGAAGTTACACCAAGCAGGAGTTAGCCCTGATATTTATCAGTGATAATCGGTGAGTATCGGTGAGCAACGGTGAGTTGGGAATGAGAAATGTTGTATCTTTGCAACAAATTGAGAATGTATGGCACAAATGAATCTTACCCCATTGGACGATGTGCTCGACAAGCACTTTGGGAAAGTTGGCACTCCAAAACGTGATGCTTTTGAAAGTGATGTGGATGAAGCTTTGCATGCATACCGTTTGGGAGAAGCCATCAAGAAGGCTCGCATAGAACAGAACTTGACACAAGAACAACTTGGTGAGCGTATAGGTGTGAAAAGAGCGCAGATTTCTCGCTTGGAAAGAGGTTATAGTATAACAATACCTACTATGCGAAGGGTATTCAAAGCTCTTGGTGTGGTAAATGCAACCATTGATTTGGGGATTGCAGGAAAAGTAGCATTGCTTTCCTTTGACAATAGTCGTGTATCGGTACCTAAAATAATAATTTAAGACAGAATTTTCTTTTTGATCGCTTTTATGCGGTGTTCGATAATATTGTCCCACAGCTTAGAACCGCCCAACTCTGAGGCAGGGATATATTCACCATACTTTTCGAGAAATTCCTCATTGTAGGTAATAGAATCGTCACCATATCGATCTATTATGTATGCCCAATTCCATCTGTCAGCATACTTGATTAAAAGTTCGTGGGTCATGTCGATACAAGACTTGTCTGATAGCACTTCCCAATCCCAACAATCCTTAAATGTCTCTATGTTGTCTTCTGTAAACAATAGTGTACTACTGTTTGATGTCAATTCGTGCCAGTCAAGTCTGTGCTTGAATTTTTCAAGTAGGCTTTTGGTCCACACTACATTGTAGTTTCTTGAAATTTCTTTCCAGTCCACATAGTTCATATACTTCTCAAGCAACAGTTCTGTCCATGGAAAGTCTTTGGAGAGTTCTTTCCATGCAGCATCGTCCATCATACGAGAAACCAACTCTTTGTTTAACTTATCATTTGCCATATCTTTGAAAATTTAATTACGCTATTGGGTGCAAAGGTATGGCTATGGTGCCCCATAATTTATGACAGGTTAGAACTAAATTAAAATTCCTTGAAAGTTTTATTGTTGATTCAATATGTTGATGGCTCTCATTGCACCGTGCCTGTCTTACCATATTTTTCCTTCAAACTGTAATTGTCTTTGATGGTATTCTGTATTCAGAACACCATCAAAGTCAAGAAAAATTATTTTAGCAACTTTCTTTTCCATAAGTGATCTTAGGAATTTTATGTTTCTTCATTTCAGTGTTATTGTCCACCATATTATATAAGCACATGGCTGCATAGTAGGCATTTGGATGTTGTGGAAGCATCATGAATGGCAGGCGATTATCCCATGCTTTTACTGGTGTTCCAAGAATCATGCTCCAAGGGCGTTCATACAAATAGAACTCTTCTTCGGAAGTCTCACATTCTACTATTTGCCCCGTTCTTTTGGATTTAAACTTATGCGCAATAACGACACATGTTCCTGACGCCCCCATAAAACCATTTTTGTATGGGCACGGAGTGACGTGACGATATGCTTTAAGCAAGGCATAGACTCTATGCAATACCGTGAAGTTATTATTTACCTTTGAATCTTCGTTTTCCTGTTGCAAGCATGCCAAGACATCTTCCCAAGTGCTGTTCTTTATATAAAACAGCAACGTAGGCAAAAGCGGCTCTGTCAATTGGTTAACAAAGCCCTCTCTCAATAATCGACCTGCATTCAAACGAACGATTGCATGAAATCTCCTTTTTGCTTTAGTTCCCAGCCTTGTTTTTCTGATGCACATTAAACTGAATGGAGGATGCTTCACTGCTTCTATCTTTTGCAACGGGTTGTTAGAACAATCAACGATTGTAAGCAACGGATTCTTTCTGAGGTTGATTCTTTGTAGCCTGTTCCCATGAACATCAAGCACTGAGAGATATTCTTGCCTGTTTAAAAGCAATTGTTTCAACATTTGATTTGGGCACAATAGATGCGTCAATCCCTTACAGCCGGAAACGTCTATTGAGCATATTGCCTTGTGAGAAACAATATGGAATCCAGTCAATACGTTCTCCTCGTCTGTTTTTATTGTAATACAGTAATAGCCTGGCGATTGATAGGAATGCTTTACCTCTCTCCAGTCGTCTACTTTCCATTTTACTGATTCAGTTTCACCATCACCCCATTCAATTGTGACTATTGCATTCATCATGACCTTCAACTGAAGAACCATGTCGTTACATTTTTGGCAAGTCGCAAGTGTCAGACAGTCAACTATAGGGTTGAGCTTCTTCTTCATCTGTCTAAAAGCAATCTCCAATCGAAGTGGAAACAAGTCTTTATCTCTCCTGTAGAAGCTGTACTTGCCATACCAGTGGCGATCAATATTTTTCCTATAGTACCACATCGCTTCTATATAGTTATGCCTTCGCTCAGCCAACCATCCTAACTGGTATTCTGCTTTCTCTCCCCAGTCGTTGCCATTTTCAAGCTCTTTGTAGTATTGAGCCCCTTTGTCGAGATTTTGCTCTACACCTAATCCAGAGGTATATAGACGAGCGAGTTTGGCAGTGATTTCTTGCTTAATCGCCCAATCATACCATTCGGTTGTCTGCATTTTCTCATGCAAAGCTTTAAATAAAAGAAACGCCTTGGAAAATTGACATTTATCGAAGTAGTAAAGTGACACACGTTCCATGGAAGGAATGTCGCCTTTTGTCGCAAGATAATCCAATACTTCCAAAGCCAAACTGTTACCTTCCTGAAGATGGTAGAACAGAGGAAAATGGAAATTGCGCCAGTAGAAAGCGTCATTGCGAACAAATGGAGGAAGCGGATTGTAGGGTTCGGTTTGTGCAGGATGATTCATCAAGTGTTCAAACCAAGGATGGCGCATCATGTCGGCAAACGTAGGATGCTTGCCAAAGATGTTTTCGCAGACAGTCCTTGAACATTCTGTGCATCCCTTTCCTATCACAAAGTCCAGCAGAATCTCCTCCACCAGATAACTATCAGGCTCTCCTGTCAATTCGAGAAGATAGGACAACAGTTGTCTCACTTCGCTTGAATCCTTTGAAAAGTTCAACTGACTGACGGTGTTGTAGAACAGTTCATCTTGGAGGAGTATTTCATCGCGAAGGCTTTTGTCTCCGTAAACATTAACAACAAGAATCTGACGAAGTATCATATTGAATGTAGGAATACGCAAAGTAGATTTATCCAACTCTTTGTTTGATTTATCATTAGTCATATCTTTGAAAATTTAATTACGCTATTGGGTGCAAAGGTATGGCTAAGGTGCCCCATTATTTATGACAGGTTAGAACTAAATTAAAATTCCTTGAAAGTTTTATTGTTGATTCAATATGTTGATGGCTCTCATTGCCAATTCTTCGGTAAGCCCATCGTAAGGATTTGTCAATACGAGATGTGGAAGTTGAGATTCCAAGATAACATACTCATCATCAATAATAGCATACGGGGCATCTTGTATATTGTTATCATAAAGCCATGAGGCTATTTCTGCACCTTTACAATGAAGTGCAGATGGGGAGGTTTGCTCCAAATCTGCAGAAAGCAACAGGCTATCACTGACAACAGAAGGAGTAATGTCAATTACTCTTCCTGGCAGTTGTCTGTCTTGCCACATTTCCTGCATAGCCTCCAAGCCAAGATATTTCCATGAGGATTCTATTACTATGTCTGCATGAGTCTTATCGACTATGGCTTGCAGCTGTTTTACGGCTTCGGGATCAAAGCTGGCACCGTGCTTGTCTTGCCATATTTTTCCTTCAAACTGTAATTGTCTTTGATGGTATTCTGTATTCAGAACACCATCAAAGTCAAGAAAAATTATTTTAGCAACTTTCTTTTCCATAAGTGATCTTAGGAATTTTATGTTTCTTCATTTCAGTGTTATTGTCCACCATATTATATAAGCACATGGCTGCATAGTAGGCATTTGGATGTTGTGGAAGCATCATGAATGGCAGGCGATTATCCCATGCTTTTACTGGTGTTCCAAGAATCATGCTCCAAGGGCGTTCATACAAATAGAACTCTTCTTCGGAAGTCTCACATTCTACTATTTGCCCCGTTCTTTTGGATTTAAACTTATGCGCAATAACGACACATGTTCCTGACGCCCCCATAAAACCATTTTTGTATGGGCACGGAGTGACGTGACGATATGCTTTAAGCAAGGCATAGACTCTATGCAATACCGTGAAGTTATTATTTACCTTTGAATCTTCGTTTTCCTGTTGCAAGCATGCCAAGACATCTTCCCAAGTGCTGTTCTTTATATAAAACAGCAACGTAGGCAAAAGCGGCTCTGTCAATTGGTTAACAAAGCCCTCTCTCAATAATCGACCTGCATTCAAACGAACGATTGCATGAAATCTCCTTTTTGCTTTAGTTCCCAGCCTTGTTTTTCTGATGCACATTAAACTGAATGGAGGATGCTTCACTGCTTCTATCTTTTGCAACGGGTTGTTAGAACAATCAACGATTGTAAGCAACGGATTCTTTCTGAGGTTGATTCTTTGTAGCCTGTTCCCATGAACATCAAGCACTGAGAGATATTCTTGCCTGTTTAAAAGCAATTGTTTCAACATTTGATTTGGGCACAATAGATGCGTCAATCCCTTACAGCCGGAAACGTCTATTGAGCATATTGCCTTGTGAGAAACAATATGGAATCCAGTCAATACGTTCTCCTCGTCTGTTTTTATTGTAATACAGTAATAGCCTGGCGATTGATAGGAATGCTTTACCTCTCTCCAGTCGTCTACTTTCCATTTTACTGATTCAGTTTCACCATCACCCCATTCAATTGTGACTATTGCATTCATCATGACCTTCAACTGAAGAACCATGTCGTTACATTTTTGGCAAGTTGCAAGTGTCAGACTGTCAACTATGGTGTTGAGTTTCTTCTTCATCTGTCTAAAAGCAATCTCCAATCGAAGTGGAAACAAGTCTTTCGGCTTATCTACTCTGTAGACGCAATATCTACTGTACTCGTGGCTATCAATATTTTTCCTATAGTACCACATCGCTTCTATATAGTTATGCCTTTTCTCTGCCATTCTTCCTAACTGGTATTGTGCTTTGTTTCCCCAGTTGTAGCCGCTATCAAGTTCTTTGTAGTATTGTGAGGCTTTGCAAAGATCTTGCTCCACACCTTCTCCATAGGTATATAGATGAGCGAGTTTGTAGGTGATTTCTTGCTTAATCGCCCAATCATACCATTCGGTTGTCTGCATTTTCTCATGCAAAGCTTTAAATAAAAGAAACGCCTTGGAAAATTGACATTTATCGAAGTAGTAAAGTGACACACGTTCCATGGAAGGAATGTCGCCTTTTGTCGCAAGATAATCCAATACTTCCAAAGCCAAACTGTTACCTTCCTGAAGATAGTAGAATAGAGGAAAATGGAAGCTATGCCAATAGTAGGCATCATTACGTACTATAGGAGGAAGCGGACTGTAGGGCTCTGTTGCTACAGGATGACTCATCAGGTGCTTGAACCAAGGATGGCGCATCATGTCGGCAAACGTAGGATGCTTGCCAAAAGCATCTTCACAAATGGCTTTTGAACATTCCGTACATCCCTTTCCCATGACAAAATCCAAAAGCACATACTCAACAAGGCAGATTTTTTGTTTTTCTGCCATAGACCGAAGGTCGGACAGGAGAGTCTTAGCTTCATCCTGTTCTTCAGCAAAATTCAGTCTACGTATAGTATTATGGAGTTCATCTTCAAAGATGTCATCATCCGTACTATCAGCGTTTCTATTCCGCATATGGTGCAATATGCTATTAAATGTCGCAATTCCCATAAGTTTACCTATTTGTCTTTTAGAAAAAATCTTGTATATGTTCCTTTATGTCATCCAAGATGGCATGATAATACTTCCACTTCTCGGCATCTGTGATGCCTCTATCTCCATCCTTGGTTGCTGTAGGATGGTAAGTCTTGTAAGCAAGGCTGACACCTTCAATATCAAGTTTTGCCACTGCATTGACATCATTTCCTGCCAAAGGAATTGGTGAACCCTTTACGTTGAAGTTCTCTTGGATGTAGCTGTAATAGGTGTTTTGGCCAGGACCAGTCAGGAAGATAAGAACATCGGGCTTTGTTATTTCTATCTCCTGAGGGATGACATGAAAGTATTTTTTCTCCAAAGCATGAATGCCAGAATCAACACCCTTGCGTCCACCTACAGACAACTTTGAAATGTTGTTCCAAAGGTATGCTACTTTCTTGTCGGAATACTGTTCGCCGAGAACGAAGTCTTTGATACCCGACATGATACCATTGAATCCCATGCTGAAGAACTTATTCTTAGCCAAGTGGTTGTCAGAATCTGTAAGGAAATATTCCCCTTTATAGTTGTCAGAATAAAAACGTTGGTATAGTTCTACGAAATCGTCCGACTGTATTTGAGTTCCATCATCCGATACAGGTATGGGCCAATTGAGGGCTTCTTGTCCGAATACCATAACTTTCAAGTCGGCATCAGTCCACCAACTTTCGTCAATATAACCTCCTTGGTTGTTACGTTCCAATGCTACACCCAGCATAAAAGGTGATTGCACCTTGATGTCTTGAGCATCCAACTGTTGTTTCAATTCCTTCCACTTTGGCTCATATAAGTTAGCCAGTTGTTTTGTTAAATTGTTCATAATTAATATGGTTTATAATTAAACTTTTGGTTCGTACAAGTATAGAACCTCTACAACATTGTCTGTAGAGTTTTGGATAGACCACTGCAAACCAATATCTTCACCCATTTCGTCTAAATTTTCATTAAACGTATTCATGTAAGAATCTGCAAATTCACAATTCAGTTCGAAGCATAGACCATAATATATAGCTTTTGCGTTAGAATCAATTGTGACTTTCTTCCCGATTTCAGTAGAGACAGCTCTCACAAGTGGATATAGAACGCTGTATTCTCTGAATTCTTGTATGGAAAAACATATCCTACTTGGATTCACCAAGTGATGATGTATAAAATTAAGAAGTATTCCTACAGATTCCACGTCTGTCATGATATAATTGTCCCACAGTTTCTGCAAATGCTTATAATTAGCACAAAGATGCAAATCTATCACAAAACAAGTTATAGGGCGTTTCATTTTTGTGACTATCGCATTTATTTCATTGAGATAAGCTTCTGCGTCATCAGTCAGAATTACAACCCAATCTGTTCTTGAATCCATGGATTCCAATGGCATAGTCTTCCATTCTTTTGAACAGACATTGTTAGCTAATTTACCAAACTTAAAAATAACTTCTTGGTCTATTGCCATATTTTCTTGAACTAAATTGAAGAAGACATCTGATTCGAGAAAAGCGAACCAGAATTTATACACAAGTTCTTCTTCTGAAACACGTAGCTCCAGGGATTCGGAATCACCTCCCATTCTTTTGACAAGTTCTTTTACAGGCTTCAGGCTACCTTCCAAGATAGTAAAATAGATATACCATTCTCCTTCTATACATGAGAAGTTGATATACGTGGGAATCCCATCGTAGCTAACTTGATATCCGTAATTGTCCACGTAGGGTATTCTGCCATCCAAGTTTGCTTTAATAAACGAATTGATCTCATCAATGAATTTCTTTCGGCAAGAACGCTCGTATTCTTCCAAAATCTCATTTTTGGCATTACTGATATCTGATATGGCTTCTCTTAGTGTACAGCATAGGTCATCCAATGCAGAGCATTTAGCTTTGACTGACAGTCCTTCTAAGTTTTTGAGCTCTTTGTTAATATCAAATCTTTCCATAATCTATATTTTGTTAGTCGTTTTCATATAACTCCCACAAGTCACTTACCCAACCTTTCATGGTCTTACGTAGAGACTGTGGTTCCAATACCTCTATCATATTTCCAAAATGTAACAGTTCCATGATGAAATCATAGGTAGGTCGCAATGTCAGTTCGAAGTCTGCGTAGTCCTTGCAGGTGAATATCTCTTTCTGCGTAGGATGCAATGGCAGAGAACGAAGATAATGCTGATGTTGCCTATTTGCCCGAACCACAATGCGTTGCAATGGGATGGTCTCGTCTGTTACTATTCCATAGAATGAGGAAAAATAGGTGTTTGCATCAAAATTCTTGGGCATCGTGAAATGCTCTTTGGTTTCCTCAAAATTTTCCAAACGGTCAAGCCCATAGATACGCAGATTGTTATCAACGAGATTCTTCGCCAATAAATACCATCTTTTTTGGAACATCTTTAGGCAGTAAGGTTCTAAAGAAAACGTATGAGAGGAGCCATGTATAAAACTCTTGTACGTCAACGTTACCACTTTATTACTCTTCATCGCCTCTATGATGTCTGTCAAGTAGTTACGGTTAGATGGTATTTCTTCAACAAGAATTCTGTCTTTCAACTGAATGCTTTGCGACAAGGTATTTGCTGTAGAATACGTATCCAGTAGCCAACGGACCAGCCCACCTTCACTCAAACATTCAGGGTTGGAGATGTAATACCGGTAACCGCCTTTTAACCGGCATTCAATGTTCACGCCGAGTATCATCAGAATGTTTCCTTTCCACCGGTCGAAGGTTTGCCGTGGCAAAGGCTCTCCATTGCTGATGTTCTCGTCATGTATCCACTTGTCGTTGAGTTCTTTCAGCGACAACCCTCTATCTCCTTTGTTATAGAGTGTTCTTACTATCCAAATATATTTCTCCAATGCAGTCATATTTTGAATCTTTTTATATGGAAAACGTTCTATACTCTTCAATATTGTTTGAAGTCATATCTTTTTTTCGTAATCGCTCCTTATCTCGTTGCGGAAAGAAGGAATCTGCATCATTTCCCGTTTTGATGGAATAATCTCAGAAAACTTATTCTTATAGAATTTTGCAGTGCATATTAACTTCAGATTATCTGTGGTGATTTTTCTGAAAGATTCTTCACGCTGGTAGGGTAAGTAGCCCCAAAATGATGTATGCCACAAGCAGCAAGCTGCGATTTCAGCAACCAAATCTCCTGACGCATAATCGTATGATAATGCCTTATAAGGTATGGTGCAATTTCGTCAAACGAAAGCGAGTCTAATAATTCTTTTAATGTCATAATACAATTTTTTTTTATTTTCGGCTGCAAAATTACGGCTAAGGTGTCTCAATTTATGTGACACGTTTAATAAATGAGTGATTTCGAAGCAGATTTTCCAAATTAGGACAAGAATCTTGGAGAGTAACCCAAAAGGTTTTGAGTTACTCAAAACATACCTTGCTGTGTCTTTATGGACACAATGTTTTAGGAAGAATAAATCTAATACCATGATTCCTAAGACATCACCAAATTTTTGAGAGCTTTTTTGTGTTAAAATAAG
>ERZ791902.1220-NODE-1220-length-12836-cov-2.408966_pt1 | contig 12836 bp, 10 predicted proteins | sample MGYA00510149_ERZ791902 | MGnify/ENA primary metagenome ERZ791902 (study PRJEB30046, sample SAMN00792060) | human gut metagenome | study: EMG produced TPA metagenomics assembly of the A metagenome-wide association study of gut microbiota in type 2...
CACAGTGTAACCGTCACCGGTTCCTTCACCTTCTTCCCGCAGCCTCCAAGAAACATCGCCAGGCATACTCCGGTAAGGACTGTGAAAACCCCGACAGTTCTTTTTATCATTTTTTTCCGTAACTGTTCCGTACCTTCACAGTCACGAATATTTAAGTCTTTCCCCATACGCTCACTCCCCTATATGATGATATGGATAAAAAAATATCCTGTAACTTATCATACCCCTTCTGATTACGGTCAGTTGCCTTTCCTCAATAATAAGCAGACATTTTCTGTATGTCCGGTATGTGGGAAAAGGTCAAATGGCCAGTCTTCTTTCGCCACATATCCCTTCGTCTTAAACACCTTCAGATCCCGCGCCAGAGTTTCCGGATTACAGGACACATAAACCACCTTCTCTGGCTTCATGATCGCTACAGCCTTAATAAACTCTTCAGTGCTGCCGCTTCTCGGCGGATCCATAAGCACTACATCTACGTGTTCGCCATTGGCTGCCATGTTGACCATAAAACGCCCGGCATCGTTGTTATAGAACTGGATATTTTTCACCTGGTTGGTTTTGGCGTTTTCCACGGCATCACGGACAGCATCCTGGTTTAATTCCACGCCAATGACCGTTTTGGCTTTGGCGCTTGCCACCATTCCGATGGTTCCGATGCCACAGTAAGCATCGATCACCGTTTCTTTCCCTGTAAGCCCAGCCAGCTCCATGGCTTTCGCGTAGAGTTTCTCGGTCTGGACCGGATTGATCTGGTAGAAGGACTTACTGGAAATGCGGAAGGTATAGCCACAGAGGACATCCTCAATGTATCCTTTACCAAATAATACCTTCTCCCGGTCGCCCAGGACCATGCTGGTGCCGCGGTCATTGATGTTCTGGATGATCGTGGTGATCTCCGGATGTTTTTCCCGTAGAGCTTTGACAAAATTGTTGCGGGATGGAAATACCGGGGAAGCCGTGACTAAGACTACCATCACCTGATTGGTAGCAAAGCCTCGTTTTACCAGGACATGGCGCAAAAGACCATAGCCAGTATCCTCATCGTAAGTTTTGATCTTGAAGGATTTTAACATACCGCGGATAGTTCCGATGATCTCGTCGGCTTTTTTGTCCTCGATCATACACTGCTCAACCGGGACGATCTCATGGGTTCCTTCTTCATAAACGCCGGAAATCGCTTTCCCCTTCTGATATCCAAATACAGCGTGAACCTTATTACGGTAGTAAAATGGATTTTCCATGCCTGTGATCTTTTTCACCGGACAGATGCCCTTGAGCAGGTCTTCTACCTGCTTCTGCTTGTGCTGCAGCTGTTTCTCATATGGGATGTCCAGGAACTGACAACCGCCACAGCGTCTGGACACCGGGCACATACTGTTCGTATTTCTTGATTTTCCCGGCTTCTGTGCATTTTTCACTTTGTAAGCGTCCTGTACGCTTTTCACTTTGTAAGTGTCCTGTGCGCTTTTCACTTTGTAAGTGTCCTGTCCAGCATTCTTGACCGGCTTTCTTTCTGTACGAAAGCTTCTCTTATTCTCATTTCTTCTATATTCATTCTTTTGCATCATTCTGACCCTCAAATTGTTTTTTCTATTACCACTTATTCTCATTATAGAGGATATTTCTTGCTTTTTCCACTGATTTTTGTATAATAAATTCCATACATGACCTTACAAGGAGAACATAACTATGAATGAATTCTATATAGATCCAGTCCTTTATACCGGAAGACCTGCTGACTGCACAGACCGCCTTGCCAAAGAAGTCCGTACCTATGACCTTTTAGACAAGCTGGCAATTCCATACTCCCGAATGGATCATACAGCTACTGCAACCATGGAGGATTGTCATGACATCGACACCCGGTTGGATATTGCAATCTGTAAAAATCTGTTTCTCTGCAACGCACAGAAAACCGATTTCTACCTTCTAATGATGCCCGGAGAGAAAAAATTCAAAACCGCAATTCTGTCCAAACAGATCGGGAGCGCCCGCCTGTCCTTTGCCGGTCCTGAGTTTATGGAGGAATTCTTAGACATTACTCCTGGCTCTGTCAGCGTTCTGGGACTGATGAATGATAAGAACCACCGGGTACGACTTCTCATTGATGCTGATGTGATCGACCATCACGAGTACATTGGCTGCCATCCATGTATCAATACTTCCAGTCTGCGCATCCGCACCACAGACCTGCTGGAGAAATTTCTTCCATATGTGGAGCACCCATATACGGTAGTGCATTTATAAGGAAGAATGTGCCTTGGCGCATCCCGCGGAGCGTTTTTGTGTCATAGGACAAAGTTTCCTATGACATAAAAAGGGCGTGTGAAAAATGAGAAATTATTTTTCACACGCCCCGACCTCTTTACATGTATCAATAATTGTCAATTTCAGACACTTTTTCCATCCTTAGACTTCTCTTGTCGCCTCTTTCAACCATGCAGCCTCTTCTTCTGTCAGATACGGAGAAATCTTCTCATAAACTGCTTTATGGTACTCATTCAGATACTGGATATCCTTCTTCTCCATCAGGCTCACATCCAGCGCATCCAGATCGATCGGCACATACGTCAGATACTCGAACTCCATAAACTGACCATACTGATTCTTCTCCGCGTTTTTGCAGACGATCATATTTTCTGTACGGATTCCATGGCTTCCTTCAATATAAATACCAGGCTCATCGGAACAGATCATACCGGCTTCCAGAACCGCATTATCCATCCGCTCCGGAACCATCTTGAAACGGATTCCATTTGGACGCTCATGGACATTCAGCAGATATCCCACACCATGTCCGGTTCCGTGATCATAATTTAATCCACGGCTCCAGAGTGGCTCACGAGCCACATAATCAAGGCTCAGGCCACGACAGCCATATAAGAATTTCACATGACCCAGACGCAGCATGCTCATGGCTACCAGGGTGAAATGTTCCCGTTCCTCGTCTGTGATCGATCCCAGGGCAACAGTTCTGGTGATATCGGTAGTACCTTCATAATACTGACCACCGGAATCCACCAGGTATAAGCCTTCTGGCTTTAACTTGGTATCACTTTCCGGAGTTGCGGAGTAATGGCACATAGCTGCATTAGCCTGGTAAGCGGAAATCGTATCGAAGCTTAATCCTAAGTTGCCCTCCTGCTCCCGGCGCAGCTGTTCTAAATAGTCAGATACGCTGATCTCCGTCATCGGAATCTTGCCGATGTTCTTCTTTAACCAGTAGATAAACTTGGTCATGGCAACACCGTCTTTGATATGGGCCTTTTTCTCATTTTCAATCTCTATCGGATTTTTGATGGATTTGGCAAGAGCGGTCGGATTCATCTTATCCACGATCTTGCAGGTGGAATCCAGGTTGTTCACAATGGCATAGTTGGTTTTGCCGGTTTCCAGAAGTACTTTGACATTTTTCAGAGTTTTTATCATCTCATAAATGTCATTGTACGGTTTCAAAGTCACACCAAGTCCTGTCAGATATGCCTTTACTTCCTCATCCAGTGTCTTTTCATTGATAAATAAATAGAACTGGTCCATCGTCACAACCGCATAGGACAACACGATCGGATTGCACGGCACATCATTTCCACGGATATTTAACAGCCACACAATATCATCCACCGTTGTCAGCACATGGACATCTGCATGCAGCTTCTTCATCTCTCCACGAAGGTCTTCGATCTTCTGGGCTGCAGACTTTCCTGCATATTTTTCTTCCAGAATCCAGACTGGCTCTGCAGAAAGGGCAGGACGATTCTCCCAGATCTCGCCGACCAGATCTTCCTCATAGGAAATCGTTACGTGTTTATCTTCCAGAGCCTCCTGTAAACCTGCGCCCATCTGATCGTTGATCACCCGGCCATCAAAACCAAGCTTTCCACCTTCCGGCATAACCTTCTGAAGATATTCATTAATAGAAGGAACTCCTTCCTGTCCCATCTTCTGAAGGGTAAATCCGCTGTCCTTCAGCTGCTTTTCCGCCTGGACAAAATATCTTCCGTCTGTCCACATCCCAGCGTCATCCGCAGTGACAACCGCAGTTCCCGCAGACCCGGTAAATCCTGTTAAAAATTTTCTGCATTTAAAATACTCTCCCACATACTCTGACTCATGAAAATCAGAGGTAGGTACCAGATAAGCGTCTAAATGACGTTCTTTCATCAGCTTACGAAGCTTTTCCAGTCTCTCGTTCATGGTTTTCTTTCTCCTTTATGCTCTCTATATCTATATCAGCCCGAAATGCTTACAGGCATTGTAGATTCCATTTTCATCGATCCGGTCAGTCACATAATCCGCAACCTCTTTTAACTTCGGAACGGCATTCCCCATAGCGATTCCAGTTCCTGCCTCCTGTAAGATCTCCAGATCATTCATACTATCGCCGAATGCATACGTCTCACTCACTGGAATGTGAAAATATTCACATAAGATCTTCAGTCCATTCGCCTTGGAACTTTCCTTTGCGATCACATCCGCCCCTTCCAGCCCTGCAAACAGAGGACATTTTAACTCTGGAAATTCCTGTTCCAGTAATTTTGCTCCTTCCGGAACCCCCATATAAGCAAGTGTCCGCACTTTCATATCCAGAAGCTTCCATGGATCTTTGTACTGACGTCCACTTTCTCCCCAGCGCCTGATATCATGCTCTGTCACATGTTCTGGATGAATGTAATAATCATCATCTCCACTGGTCATGCCAATCGCCAGATCATGTTCATCTGCAAAATGGAGCACCCGTTCCAGAAGTTCCCGTGGAAGAACGGATTCGTAAAGCACCTGGTCTCCTACCGTAATCTTGGTTCCATTGCTGTGGATGATGGCATCCGCCTGAATCTGATCCCGGTACTGCCGGCTGTAATAAGTATCCATATCTCTTCCGGTAGCAAGAACAATAAAATGATTTTTCCGTAATGCTTCGATCGCTTCCATGGCACTGTCCGGAATTTTATAAGTAGCATGATCCAACAAAGTCATATCTACATCAAAACTGATCAGTGTTTTCATCATCTGTCTCCTTTATATTACTGTTCACGCCTGCCCAAACAGCAGCTTCCCGTCCCATCTCTATCATCATATCGCATCCGGCGTTTTTTGTAAATGCAGTATTTTCCGCCAACCATACAAAATAGAAGATCCGCTTCTTGCATCCCGGATAAAAATCTGCTACCATCAATATGTTCTAAATGAAGAGGAGGCTTATCCTATGAAACAGATCCGCCCAGATTATTACGACCACTTTTCCTGCACTGCAGACCAGTGTCCCATCACCTGCTGCCAGGAATGGAAGATTTCGGTTGATGACCATACCAATAATTGTTGGAAGAAGCTGGCTCCTCCAACCGATACGATCCCAGCAAAAACACGTTTAAGCGCTTACACCACCTTCAAAGACGGGACCCGCGTGATCGCCCTGGATCAGAATCACCGTTGTCCATTTCTCTCAGAAAATAAATTATGCAAGCTGGTTCTGGAGCACGGAGACCAGGTCCTTTCGGAAACCTGTCAGGTATTTCCGCGGGAAACCCACACCTTTGATACCCATGAAGAACAATCACTGATGCCCTGTTGTCCGGCGGTAATCGATCTGTGGAGGAACTGCGAAACCTTACATTTTCCAAAAGTTTCTGACCTGTGCTCCCCGGCTGCTTCTGATGCGCTTCTCTTTCCGCTTCGCTCCAGACTGATCGCCCTGATCCAGCGCCCCGACCGCACACCAAGCCAGGCACTGATGGAATGTTTTTACATCTTACGGGAATTATACCATCAAGATAACTGGGACACCGGGACATTGGAAGATTATTTTTCTGAACAGACTTTATCAGAGCTTCATGAAGCCGTGCTCTCCGCTGTTCCTGCATTGGAAGACACCATCATCGAGGACAATGAAATTCTCCAGGATCTGGCTGTTAATTACCAGAAAGAAGGACTCTACCAGTCTTACCTAAACCCGGTCCTCGCCCAGGCTGAAAGACTGGCAGACGCATATGGAACAGCTGCTTTATCCGATCAATGGAAAAATTTCAATCATGTATGGGAAGAATTTCATCCACTTCTGAAAAATGTCCTGGCTAATGAATTATTCTCTGATCTTTTGATTCCTGGTGGAAACTTGGAAAGTATGATCATCCAGATGCAGTGGCTGGCCCTGGAATACGCTACGGTGCGGCAGAGCCTGTTTTTAACCTGGCTGGAACATAATAATGAAAAGCTGCCTTATGAAAATGTCCGCGATTACCTGGTGATCATCATGCGTATGACCGGATATGACGAAGACGATATCTATGAGTATCTGGAAAATAGTTTTGAAGAACTGGTTTGGGAATGGGGATATTTTGCGCTGGTTGTCTGTTGATCCTGTGGATCATCGAATAAAAAACTCTTTTCAAACCTCTATTTTTCTGATATAATAGAAAGGTACGGAGTATGGCGTAGCTTGGTAGCGCGCTCGGCTGGGGGCCGAGAGGTCGCAGGTTCAAATCCTGTTACTCCGATTTCATGGCTTAAAATCCAGGTTTCTTCTATTGAACTTATGCTTTACGTGCTTTGGACTCGGCTACAAAGTTGGTCGGAATAGTAATAAGACACAAAAACCTTCCCCCTATTGATTTACCCGCAAAATCTGATACAATGATTGTAGAATCTAAATCTGATACTCATGCTTGTAACAAAGAAAGGATGGCTTATTATGCTATATCCATTTATGACCTTAAATGATGGCACTGAAATCGTTCATTCCGAAACACTCGAAGAGGCTGGGAAAGAAAAAGTTGAAGTAAGAATTGAAAAACCTGTCTATGGCGGTTTTCATTCTGCGACTTGTTGGCTTCCAGAATATAAATGGGAAAATATTGAAGGATTTTCGCCGGAAGATATTCAATATTTTCAGGAATTATTGGAATCCGTTGCCCATATCATTTTATAACCGACCGCTCAATACGCAAAATATTGGACGGTCTTTTTGTATACCAATTTACTCTTATTGGAAATACCCCATATCCGTGGGTACAACTTAAACCTGGGAAATCAAGTACCTGCTACCATGCCGGGGGGACGCTTAAACTACTGGAAAGTAAGTACCTCGGATATAAGGTATGGGGTCGATCTGAGGATACGGTGTTTTACCGTAGCCCTATAATGTGAATAGAGCGCAAAATTGCGCTATAGATCTATCTCTTTTCATTTAATTGCTCTGTTGGGAAAGTCTTCCAGAATTGGTTGAACTGATGTTCGTTTTATGATAAGATATTCTCGTAGAATCATACAGAACGGATGCGATGTTCCGATTATCTGATGCCCTCTAGTCTACAAAGGAGGGTGATGCCCTATGAACACAATGGAAGTTCTTACTTTGTTGTTGGTAGTTTTTGCGGCGCTGTCTTACATAGACAATCATTTAGATAAAAGAAAATAAGCATCCCCTACCGTCCAAAGTTTAGGATGCTTATTTCTTTAATAATCGTTTTTTACTGAGGGCAAATCGGACTTCGTATCCGATTTACTTCTGTATTGATTATACAACAGGGCGTTTGAGAAATCAAGCGTCCTTTTTTGCACGGCACAGACTGTCTTTGATCTGACTTCCAATCTCAACTACAAAGTTATTTATCACCATGAAATGCTCTATATAGGCATTGCTCATATCTTCTATTGGGAATGCGCTCATTCTTTTCACCTTCCTTTTCCTATGTCCCCATCACCCGCCGGATATGGATTGCTAAAAAGCCCGTTTCTTCCTGAGGAAAATGCAGTTTCATCTCCTGCTCTAAGATCTGACAGACTTTCGCTGCAGCCTCATATTCTCTCGGAAATGAATGACGGGCGTAGTCTTCGAGATCCAGATTGGCGCTCTCACCTTTGCGGACTCTTGCCAGCATATAGCGGATATGGCTGACCAACCGGTTATAGCCAAGGGAATCCGCGGTCAGCTTCTTATTCATATACTCTTCGATCAGCCCCAGGCAGCGATTGACCAGACGGGCAGTTTCTAATGACTGGGCCACATTTTCTTTTGCCAGACCGGCATGAAGATGGAGGGTAATATAGCCGATCTCATCTTCTGAGAATTCCAGGTCAGTCAGATTTTTCAAGATTTCAACACCGTTCTTCGCCGCAGTGTACTCCTCCTCAAAAAGAGTCCGGATATCCTGTAAAAATGGATTCGGGATCTCCATATGTTCACGAATCCTGGATGCCGCCATAGCGATATGGTCTGCCATAGGAATCAGGATATCATGCTGAAGATTCCCCAGTACCTTTTCTGCCTCTTCTATGATACGTCCAGCCGCCTCAATATAGACCGGTTCAATCTCATTCACTCTGGTAAGCGCAGACTCCTTCTGTTTCACCAGTTCATAACGCTTTCCCTCCGGTAATCTGGTCATCCGTTCCCCGATCCTGTGGCCAAACCCCACTCCATTTCCAAGCAGGATCTGTTCCTGCCCAGACTGGTCATCCAGAACCAGAATTCCGTTGTTATTCAAGACCTTCATGATTCTGTACATAAAATACCTCCCGCACCTGCATTTCCCGTTCCGTCATGTATATGAACAGACACTTCTATTCTGATTATACATGAAAACTGGAAATTCGCCAAGTGCAGGAGGTATTTCCTCCACAAAAATCACATCATAAACAGGAACTTATTTATGGATCTCTCCGATCGCCTCCAGCCGGTCCACCATGCCCTCTTTTATTAAATTCAGGCTATCCGCACTGGTCAGACCGGTAAAGATCACCATGCAGGCTTCGCTGGCTGCGTGTTCACGGATAAATGAAAGGTCAAATTCCATCAATTTATCACCCTGGTGAACCTGCTGGCCATCTGTAACAAATACCTCAAATCCTTTTCCGTCTAATTTTACTGTGTCCACACCAATATGAAGCAGATATTCCGTTCCATCTGCCGCTTTCATGCCGATCGCATGCTTACTTGGAAACACAAATAATACAGTGCCATCCTCTGGAGCTACCACTGTTCCATCCTCTGGCATCACCATATAACCGTCACCCATGGCCTTGCTGGCAAATGCCTCGTCCGGGGACTCGCTGATCGGGGCTGCTTTTCCTTTTAACGGAGAGTAAAGAATGTGAGAGGATGTCTGTAGCTGGACACTCTCAGCTGGCATCTGCTCAGACACGCCTGCCTCTGACTGAGAATCTGTCGCTGACTGCTCAGATTTCTGAGTCTCTGCTGGTCTGTCCACTTCATCCCCTTCCCCGGCCTGCGCCAGATAAGCTTCCAGATTGGATTTGATCACCGTTACCTGTGGTCCGTAGATCACCTGGATTCCCTGTCCTCTTTTCACTACACCAACCGCTCCGGTTGCCTTTAACAGCTTCTCATCTACCAGTTCCGGATTCTCGATGGAACAACGAAGCCTGGTTGCACAGCAATCCACAGAAGTGATATTTTTCTTTCCACCAAGACCTCTTGCGATCGCCGCACTCTTCTCATCGTCAGTGCCGCCCTGTTTTCCATCGGTCTCCGACTGCCGGCTATTCGCCGTGTTTCTGGCATTGACATCGGCTTTTGTGTATAATTTCGTCTCCTCGTCATCGTCCTCCCGTCCAGGAGTCTTGAAATCATACTTTTTGATCAGGAAACTGAAAATAAAGTAATATAATAGGAAGTAAATGATTCCCACCGGAATGATCCGCATCCAGCTTGTCTTTGCATTTCCCTGCAAAATGCCGAAAATAAACAGATCCAGGATACCGCCGGAGAAAGTCAGGCCAACAGCGATATTTAACACATGGGCGATCATGTAGGCACTTCCTGCCAGGATTACCTGCACTGCAAATAATGCCGGTGCTACAAATAAAAAGGAAAATTCCAGTGGCTCTGTAATTCCTGTAAACATGCAAGCCAATGCTGCACTTAACAGCAGACCACCAGCCGCTTTTTTCTTCTCCGGCTTTGCACAGCGGTACATGGCCAATGCCGCGCCAGGAAGTCCAAAGATCATGAAAATAAACTCACCGGAAAAATATCTGGTGGCATCTGCGCTGAAATGCGTCACATCCGGGCTTGCAAGCTGAGCGAAGAAGATATTCTGTCCGCCCTGGATCAGATTGCCATCTACCATCATGGTCCCGCCAACTGCAGTCTGCCAGAATGGCATATAAAATACATGATGAAGGCCAAATGGGATCAATGCCCGTTTGATGATACCGAAGACCAGGGTTCCAAAATATCCGGTTCCGGTCACCAGTCCGCCCAGGGCAAAGATGCCGTTCTGAACAGCAGGCCAGATAAAGTACATAAGGATTCCTACGCCCACGTAAACTACCGTAGAAATGATCGGCACAAACCGGGAACCGCCGAAGAATGATAACGCACTCGGCAGGACGATCTTGTGATAACGATTATGCAGGGCCGCTACCCCAAGTCCTACGATAATACCGCCAAATACGCCCATCTGCAAAGACTGAATGCCACAGACACTGGCGATGGTCCCATCTAAGACATTGTCTGCAATGCTTCCATCTGCCAGAATTTTCCCGGATACCACCAATACTGCATTGATGGATGCGTGCATAACGAAAAATGATATCATAGCAGACAATGCTGCGACTTCCTTCTCTGCTTTTGCCATACCGATGGCAACACCCACAGCGAAAATAATCGGAAGATTGTCAAAAATCACATTTCCTGCTTTACTGATGATCACCAGCAAGGCATGAAGCATGGTTCCATTGCCCAAAATGGACTGTAATCCATAGGTTGCGATCGTTGTTTCATTGGTAAAGGAACTGCCGATTCCTAAAAGCAGTCCCGCAACAGGAAGCACTGCGATCGGAAGCATAAAGCTGCGTCCCACCCTCTGAAGCACACCAAAAATCTTGTCTTTCATATTCCTTCTCCTTCTTTTTCAGAGTATGCCCCACCTCTTTTGATTTCATTCCATTGAAAAAGGCACTAACCCTAAAGGACACCCTTTCCAAGATGTCTTTTAAAGTTAATGCCTGCTTTACCAGTAACACACTCTGTATGATTTTATGAGGTAAGTATAGCTTCAAATCACTGTCATGTCAACTGATTTTCTTCAATTCTTATGCATTTTTGTTACCATTCATGCACATCCGTAACGTGTTTTTCCATGTACTTCCTTTATGCTGCTAATACGTTTTTTTCCTTCTTCACGGACTGATAACCAACTGCACACACAATGCCAACCAGGACAAATCCAATGATATCTGTCAGTGTTCCAGGAATGAGCAGAGTCAGTCCACCAACTACGCACAGGATTCTCTCCCACCACTTCATCTGGCGGAATACAAAACCGCTTAAACCTGCTGCCACACCGAAGATTCCGATCAGACTGGTAATGGTGATCATCACAACCTCTGGAATGGTGGTGTTGATAAATAACATCGCCGGATTCATAGCAATGATATAAGGCACGATAAATGCCGCAATAGCAAGCCGGCTGGCATTGATCGCCGTTTTCATCGGCGGTGCCTTGGCAATGGCGGCGCCTGCGTAGGCAGCCAGGGCAACTGGTGGTGTAATATCTGCCACGATACCAAAGTAAAATACAAAGAAATGAGCTGCTAACATCTCTACTCCGATTTCCTTGCTCATGAGGATCGGTGCACAGGTGGCTGCCATGATACAGTAAGTTGCTGTGGTTGGAACACCCATACCAAGAACGATACAGCACAGCATGGTCAGTAACAGGGCAATGATCATGACGCCTCCGGATGCAGAAACGATCGTTCTTAATAATTTTGAAGCCAGACCGGTGGAGGTAATACATCCTGCCACAATTCCTGCCATGCTGCAGGCAGAAGCTACCGTGATGGTTCCTTTGCCTCCTGCTTCTAATGCGTCAATGATCTTAGAAATGCTGATCCGGTTATCCGAATTAAATAAGCCAACTATAATGGTCACCAGAATCGCGATCGCTGCAGAGCTCTGCATGGTTCTGGTTCCATTGGATACCAGGATCACCAGTACAACCAGTGGAGTTAACAGATACAGTTTACGGACTAAATAATTAAGTTTAGGAAGTGTGTCTTTATCTAAACCCTTTAATCCTAATTTTTTCGCTTCCAAATGAACTGCAATATAAATACCAACAAAATATAACACTGCAGGAAGAATCGCCAACACTGCAATTCTTGAATATGGAACACCGGTATACTCTGCCATCAGGAAGGCTGCTGCACCCATGATCGGCGGCATGATCTGTCCACCGGTGGATGCTGCTGCTTCAACAGCGCCTGCAAAATCTGGTTTATATCCGGTCTTGACCATCATCGGGATGGTAACGGAACCTGTCGTTACCGTATTACCAACAGAAGAACCGGAAACCATACCACAAAGAGCAGAAGAAATAACAGCTACCTTTGCCGGACCACCTACAGAAGAACCTGCCACACAGTTTGCCAGATCAATAAAAAACGCGGAAATGCTGGTTCTCTCCAGGAATGCCCCGAAAATGATAAATACCACAATATATTTCTGACATACGTTGATCGGAGTATTCATCACACCGTTGGTGGTGTAAAACAGATCGTAAATAACTTTACCAAAGCGGACATTGGCAAAGGTATAGATCAGAAGCGCGCCTACGACAAAAAGGATCGGAAGTCCCACGCATCGTCTGCAAAGCTCGATCAACACCAGGATCGCTACGATAGCAATGGCCAGCATAAATGGATCCTTCGAAATGACACTGTAGCTGGTCAGCAAAATCTTCTGGGCATTGTATCCAAAATAGAGAAATGGGGCTGCTCCTGCAATCATCAGCACAACGTCATACCATGGGATGTAATTCACCCTCACATGGCCTTTTTTCACCGGATAGTTCAAAAATCCGATCAAAATG
>ERZ791902.1221-NODE-1221-length-12834-cov-4.651225_pt1 | contig 12834 bp, 15 predicted proteins | sample MGYA00510149_ERZ791902 | MGnify/ENA primary metagenome ERZ791902 (study PRJEB30046, sample SAMN00792060) | human gut metagenome | study: EMG produced TPA metagenomics assembly of the A metagenome-wide association study of gut microbiota in type 2...
CATAGTGGCTTAGATGAGGCTACCGGAGAAAAAGATTATGTAATGACATGGCAACGCAAATAGAAATTCCAGTTTGTAGGGATGACATGAAAAATAAAGTTTGAGGAACAGAGCTTTACCCTGTTTGCCTATACAAATTATAGGACAAATTCAAGGTTTTCACAGGATCGAACCACTGGATTTTAAGGGAAAAGGTGCGTTCCACCATTTTCTTGTAAAATAGAGGTTGAGTATGTTTTTCGTTGAACAACCGAGCCACGTTGAGAGCGTTACTTTGCTTCAGCGCGACGTCAGTCATGGTGAAGCTTAGAAACTCTCCATGCGATAGCCACCCAAGAGGGAGGAGCAAGGCGACGATCGATTGGCAAGTGGCGAACCGCTGAGACGGTTGTTTTGATGTCAAGGAAGTCTTAAAATCGCTTGAAATAAGGGCATTTGCGAGATTGGATTAAGACCTTGTTATCTAATCCGGCAACTTGAGATTAGCAAAAATCGCTCTATCAGAATTTATCTAAGGGGTTAGGTTGTGACTTCGGATTAGATGTCATAAGGTTGTGGCAGTGGAATAGATGTCATGGAAATGTTATATTAGCAAGTGATGGGACTTTGTTGGTCCCATACAGATCGGGGTTTTTCTGTGTCAAATCCACAGGTGTTTTTTGCAGAGCTTCTTGTAGATCCAAGATACCCAAAAGGGACAATGTCTTTTTTGTAGATACAAAAGAGGAGGCAGTCAAGGCGGGATTTCGACCATGTAAAAGTTGCCGCAATGATTTGATTACCTATAAGCCAATAAAGGAAGTGGCAGATGAATTCAGAAGATTGACAGATGCGCATTGGAGTAATCCTTTAGACTTACAAAATAAAATTAGAAGCTTTGGATACTCTGAACATCGTTTGGCAGAGATATTTAAAGAAGAATTCGGTTTAACTCCAACAGAATATATTTCTAATAAGAAAATAGAATATGCCAAGGATAAGCTTGCAAATTCGAATATGCGAATCATCGATATAGCATTTGATTTGAATTTTAGCGCTTTATAAATTTTTCAAAAAGAAAACCGGAATGGCTCCGGGAGAATACAGAAAGAGAGGTGATGATGAATGAGAACAGCATATCCTTTTCAGTTTGGTACAGTTTTCTTGGAGTGGGAAGATGATATGTTGACAGGACTTTCCTTCAAGGAAGAATCTCATTCTATATCTGAGAATGAGATTGCATCGAGAACAAAGTTTACGGATTTAGTGATAAAACAGATTGAGGAATATCTGCAGGGAACTAGGCAAACATTTGACATAAAGTATAGATTAACTGGCACAGAGTTTCAACGAAAAATATGGAAAGCTCTACTTGAAATTCCTTATGGAGAAACCCGTAGTTATAAGCAAATCGCTGAAGCCATAGGCAAGCCAAATGCAAGCAGGGCTGTTGGAATGGCCAACAGCAAAAATCCAATTCTGCTACTGGTGCCATGTCATCGAGTGATTGGTGCAGAAGGTAGCCTTACCGGTTATGCAGGTGGACTTGAAATGAAACAATATTTATTAAATTTAGAAAGGGGTATTTATTATGCAGCACAGAATGAAAGAATTTACAATGACAAATAAGGCTATAAAAAATTTACTTTGCTTCCTGCATCTTTGTATTGATAAAGATGAATGGGAAGGTCTGCAATAGATTCTGATAGAATACGCACGCAGGCATACACTGCAGTCATTTGCATGGCAGAGCGCTCATTGACAGATTTTCCAGAGGTGCTTTCACCAAATAGAAAACGATAGCCATCTCCATTGATGCTGTTAGTGGGCTTATCCCTTGACCTAAAAAACACCTGTAAATATTCCTATCTGCATTCACGCTCCTTCCTAAAAATGGTCATAAGAAAAGCACCTATCATTGCTGATAGATGCCATCTTAAAAATCATATTATATTTCTGTTTCCTGTAGCTGCTTGTTCATATCTCTACCGGCGTAAATGATACGAACGATAATTACTGTATTGGTTTCATCAATTGGCAGGTAGAAAATGAGATAATTGTCTACAGGAACGAACCGTAACCCTTTTGATTTCCACGGTTCATCCTCGTAAAGCTTAAATCTCATAGGCATTTCGTCAAGCTCACGAACCATTTTGAATATTCTTTGAATCTGTCCTGTTGCTGTATCAGGAACCAATAATTCAAAGGCGATATATTCGTAAATTGCTTTTATATCTTCACGAGCTTGATTAGTGTACTTTACAGTCCAACTCATACACCGTATAACCTATGCATTTCTTCTTCGACTTCATCCACTGAATAGACTCTGCCATTTTCTATATCAGTTATTCCCTTCTGAATTTCTGCATCAAACTGTTCCTTGGTCATCTGACGCATATCCAGTGGTTTGCTAGCAGGAAGCTTCATTTCAAATGGGATGCCTCTCTGAATCACCACCTGTCTAAGGAACATTCCAACTGCATTAGACATTGGGATACCAAGCTGATTTAAAACCATTTCAGCTTGTTCTTTTACTTCGGGCTCTACCCTTGCAAATACATTTGATGTTCTTGCCATATTCATCACCTCTTGACTATATTATATACAGTTGCTTGCGAAATGCAAGCATATAGCAATCACAAATTGAAATTTTGGATGAATGCACAAATTGACTCAAGTATATTATACTCATATTATATAAAAAGAATGCCTCGGTTATCATATACAGATGCTGTATTAGCATGGTGTTCGTGTTTGCTTTGTTGAAGAAGATTTAGACTCCAACAATCGTGATCTGTAATTGGAAATATCCATCCGCATGGGACTCGCACAGGCTGATAACGAAAGCCACAGATACAATATCAAAAGAGGTCTTACCATGAAAGCACAACAAGGCATTTAAGTAAATGTCAATAAGAAATGCTATGGATTTGATAAAGCTAATGATTGCAGCCTTGTTATCAATGAAGAACAGGAGGCTGTTGTTCGTAAAGTGTTTGATTGGTATCTAGAAGGTTATACGGTTCTAAAGATTATCAAGAAATTAGAGGAAGAACAAATTTCGACAGCCACAGGTAAACTTAAATGGAGTAAGAAATCTACAGGGAATATGCTGGTGAATTATAAGTATGCTGGTAGTGTATATTTGGAAGATTAACAAGGAACAGGCATATCTGAATAAAGAACCATCATCCGGCAATTATTTCGGATGAGGTATTTGAGACTGTGCAAAAGGCTATGAAGGACAGAAGTAATGTTGCCGTTGATAAGGATGGCGTACACAGGGCAAAGAAAGGATACAGCTCGAAGAAATAAATCGGAAGTTTGGAGGAGTGTAAGAAATGAAAAGAAACAAAATATCAGCAATAATATGTTTTATAACATTACATTAATGCTATATTAAATTTTAGTAGTGAGGGCAGTATGGGTGTTGTATACATATGTTTAGGTTCAACCTTTTTATGTTTAGGTGCTGTATGGTTAAATGACAGAAAAGATGACGATAACAAATAAATTTCAATTTATTTGTCCGATTTTGGTCACATATATGAATTGATATTATAATGATCTTTAGCAAACATAATTCGTGACACGAGAAATAAAAGAAAGAAGAAAAAGCATTGGAAATTGAAATCTTAAATCTGATTCAATATTTGAGAACGCCTTTTTTAGACGATGCGATGCGCTTTGTCACAAGACTTGGAAATTTTGCAATAGCGTGGATAATACTTGCGTTGGTTTTGATTTTGATTCCCAAAACAAGAAAGATCGGCTTGGTGGTAATGGTGGCCTTGATTTTGGATTCGGTTTTGTGCAACGTTATTTTGAAAAATATTTTTGTAAGGCCAAGACCATGCGATGTGAATACTGCGATCAACTTGTTGATTCCAAGGCCTTCCGGGTATTCTTTTCCTTCGGGACACACGTCGGCATCTTTTGCATCGGTGGCCGCACTCTATTTTTCGGGTGAAAGGAAAATTTGGAAGGCAGCACTTGCGTTGGCAATTTTGATCGCATTTTCAAGGATGTATCTTTACGTTCACTATCCGACCGATGTTCTGGGCGGAATCATATGCGGAATCATATGCGGCTGTGCCTCGTGGTGGTGCATCAGGAGGTTTTCTCCGAAGAAGCTCGGCTAGGCTCTGCATTTGACAGAAAATCGCCATGGGAAATGCAGTTTTGATGTGCTATATTGAAATGACAGAACGGTGAGACGAGAGGGAACGGTAAAACGTGCATAAGCGTTATGTTCATCGGTGTCATCCTTGTCCGGGGCAGAGATTTGAACATGGACGACATGCTTCCGGCAATTGCTGCGGTGTTGTAATCGCGGAAATTCCCCGACATCAAGGACTGTGCGGAGATACAGAAACCGTATCCGGATGATGAAGGGGCTCGGGTTCGGGAGAAAACTGATGTCCGAGGCGGAGAAGCAGGATGCAGACGGCTTTATCTTGAGACGCACACGAATCTTGCGTCGGCGATTCTCAGTTACAAGATAAGATACAGGTGAAAGAGGCAGGGGAAATTGCCGCCTCGAACGAACCCCCCGGATGATTTGATTTCATCCGGGGGTTGTGTATGCAGCGTTAAATGTGGGCTTTATCCGTAATCCTGCCTTGCGCACTGATCAGGCAAGTGATGCGCAGCTCTGCATTTTATTTCAATCGGTTGAAATAAGATATAACCATTATTGAAGGCATTTGGAATACACATTGAAAGTTTGTGCTGAATTTTATGTTTTATCAAAATTTTATGCTAAAATGAACGTACGGAAAATTAAGCGGAAGATGGTGAATCAATGAAGAACAACAAAGCCCCCAAACTGGATGACGTTGCCAGACTGGCCGGCGTGTCGAAGGCAACGGTCTCACACGTCCTGAACCGTCGCGGATACCTGAGTCAGGATACGATCAGGAAGGTCGAGCAGGCCGTAAAGGACCTGAACTATCATCCGAACACCGTAGCCAGGCAGTTGTACAAGCAGAAGACCGACATCATCGGGATGATCTTTCCTACCGTTGACAACCCCTTCTTCTGTCAGCTGGAGGCTGAAATCGAACAGTGCCTGGAAAGGGAAGGCTATCAGGTGCTGATGTGCAATAGCAAGAACAATCCCGAAATGGAGGAGCGCTATCTGAAGAATCTGCTGACCCGTCAGATCGACGGGCTGATTATCGGGTCTCACAACCAGCATCTGCGGGGATATCAGCACAGCGAGCTGCCGATTGTGGCCATTGACAAGAACATTGACGAAAATGTGCCGGTCGTTTCCTCTGACAACTACCAGGGAGGAATGCTTGCGACAAAAAGACTGATTGCGGACGGGTGCAGGCATATTTTCCACACCAACGGTCCGCTGGAGTTCGACTCTCCCGTTCAGGAACGCCGCCGGGCATTCGAACAGGTGATGGATGAAAACGAAATGCCGGCCATCACATATCATCTCGGATTTAATGCCACCCTTGAGGAAAAGGAACGGGTCTTCAGCCAGCTCTTCACCGAACATCCCGAAGTGGACGGAATTTTCGCTTCAGATGACATGGATGCGAGTTTCCTGATTTCTCTTGCGAAGAGATTCGGCAAGAGGGTGCCGGAAGATCTCAAGATTATAGGCTATGACGGCGCCAACACAACCCGCTTCCTCAGACCCGAGCTCACGACCATCAGACAGCCCATCGACCAGATTGCCCAGGTGGCGGTGCAGCTTCTGCTGGCAAGAATCAACAACTGCCCCGTCAAGTCGGTTGTTCTGCCCGTTTCGATTGCCAATGGCACGACCGCATGATCCGGTCAGATTCATTTCGGATTTTTTTCGTTTTTATCGATGAAAGCGGTTGACAGATAAAATGAAAGCGTTATAATAATCATATGAATTGAATCACGTTGATTCATTGAATTTTTTCGCTATTTATTTCAACCGGTTGAAATAAAAATATTACATCACTACTGGAGTGTTAACTATGAAACAGACCAAAATTGAAGTTACAAATGAGCGTTATCGTCTCGGCTACCATCTGATGCCTGCCAGCGGCTGGATGAACGACCCCAACGGCTTTTTATACTACAACGGATATTATCATCTGTTCTACCAATACTACCCTTATGCCGCCGAATGGGGTCCGATGCACTGGGGGCACGCAAGAAGCAAGGACCTGATTCACTGGGAGACGCTTCCCGTCGCCCTTGTTCCGACAAGGCCGCAGGACGGATGCTTCTCCGGAAGTGCTGTTGCCTTTGATGATCGTCTCTGGCTGATTTATACCGGAAATCATGTGATTGACAAGGAAAAGGACATCAACCGCCAGGATCAGAATCTTGCATACAGTGCAGACGGCATCCACTTTGAAAAGTACGACGGAAATCCGGTTCTTGCCGAGGCGCCTTCAGACAACAATCCGGCAGACTTCCGCGATCCTAAGGTATGGCAGGAAGATGACGGATTCAGGATGGTTGTCGGAAGTCGGGACAAAGACGGCCTGGGTCGCGTTCTTCTTTACAGTTCCAAGGATTTGAAGCAGTGGGATTATGTTGGCGCGATTGCCGGTGCAGAAAGCGTTGAACATGAGGGATTCATGTGGGAATGCCCGGATTTCTTCCGCCTGAACGGTCAGGATGTTCTGTTGCTGTCACCGCAGGGAATCGAGGCAACTGATGAAAAGTTCATCAACCAGCACAATACGGGTTATTTCGTCGGTAATTACCTGGAAGATGAAAAGCGTTTCGAACATGGCGAATTCGTGGAACTTGACAATGGTCATGACCTCTATGCAACGCAGACGATGGTCACTCCGGACGGCCGCCGCGTAATGGTGGCATGGATGAATGCATGGGATTCACCGATGACGGAAAGTGCTGACGGCTGGTGCGGAGCAATCACTTTGCCGCGTGAGCTGACGATAAGAAACAACCATCTTTACCAGTCTCCCGTTGCAGAAGTCAGGTCCTTGCGCAAGGCGGAACTTGTCAACAGGAATCTGGCGGATTCGGAAGACCTTGTGCTCGGCCGTCACGTTGAATTCAGGCTTGACCTTGATGACCTGCCGGAAGGAAAGATCATTGAAGTGTCCGACGGTGAAGACAACGGCTTCAGCATTTCCGCCGACAGGGGCGGCCGTCACCTTGTTCTCGTGCGCAGCGTTGATCCGGAAAACAAGCGCTACGCAGAGCTTGACGAGGCAGACGAGAAGTTGAGTCTTCATGTCTTCATTGATTCAAGTTCTGCTGAAATCTTCGTCAACGACGGTGAGGTCACATTCACCGAACGCATCTACTGGCGGAAAGACCCGACGCTTTCAGTCAGCGGAAAGTCCGGACATATTCAGGCGTTTGAACTGTCAGCTGATGCAAACCGCTACTGATGATGCCGATTTCTGACAATTGGAAAGGAATTTTATTTATGAACGATATGAATAAAAGCGGACGGATGTCACAACTGAAGAATCCGTTCTTTACAAGCAATGCGACAAATATTCTCATGTTCTTTGCTGGCTGGGGCATCTGGTGGTCATTCTTCCAGATCTGGCTGACAACCAAGCAGGGGTTCACCGGAGCCCAGGTTGGCGAGATCTACTCCTTCAACTCGGCGTTCTCACTGATTGCCAACCTTGTTTACAGCAACATTCAGGACAGGCTCGGCCTCAAACGCAACCTTTTGATCTTCTGCGCCTGCCTGCAGGTGTTTCTCGGGCCCTTCTTCACGTTCCTCTTCGTGCCGATGCTTCATGCCAACCTTGAACTCGGCGCTCTGATCGGTTCATGCTACCTGACGCTTGCCTACCTTTCCGCATCCCCGATGTTCGAGGCACTGACGGAACGTGCAAGCCGCCGCTTCAACTATCAGTATGGGTCAGCACGTGCCTGGGGCTCGTTCGGATATGCCGTATCCGCCTTGCTTGCAGGATTCGTCTTCACAATCAATCCGTCGCTGCTGTTCTGGATCGGCTCTGCCATCGCTTTTGTCCTTCTTCTCCTTCTTTTGTTCTGGAACCCTGTCCGCAACAAGGAGACGGTTTCCAGATTTGAAAATGAAATGGTTAGGGAACGTGAGAACTCCAAGCCTGGGTCAAGGGACTTCCTCAATGTCTTCAAGGTTCGCAGCCTTTGGGAAATCGCCATTTTCCTTGTCTTCAGCGGTACATTCTACACGATTTTCGATCAGCAGATGTTTCCTCAGTTCTTCACTCAGTTCTTCAAGACCCAGGCAATGGGCGATCACATGTATGGGATCCTGAACTCAGTTGAGGTGTTCCTTGAAGCACTCATGATGGGCATGGTTCCGCTTCTCATGAAGAAGATCGGCGTCCGCCGCACGATTCTTGTCGGCGTAACGTTCATGTTCATCAGAATCGGTGGCTGCGGTCTGATTACGAACCCTCTTGGCGTTTCAATGATCAAGCTGCTCCATGCGCCTGAAACGGCCATTTTCTGCGTCGTAATGTTCCGTTACTACACTCTGCACTACGATCCGCGAGTATCAGCCACGATCAATATCGTAACGGGCATTGCGGGTTCATTCGGCCAGATACTTCTCTCAACGCCGCTTGGACTTCTGCGTGACCACATCGGCTATCAGCCGACCTTCCTGGTAATCGCCGGCATCGTATTCTGCGCCGGCATCTACGGCTTATTCATCATTCGAAGGGATGATCAGGAAGTAAACGGAGAGAGGCTGTCTGAATAACAGATTCAAAGATGCCGGGGTAAAACCCTGTCTTAGATCTAAAACACGCATGATTCATAATTAATTTTATGGATAATGCGTGTTTTTGCTTTAACCAAATATCCGTCAGGCATTCAAAATCAGTGCCGTGACGGTGAAAGTAGACCATAATGCTGAATTTTACGGACAAAAGCCGCTTTTTGGAGCATTTGTCCGCAAACGGGGAAATTTGGCAAAAAGCACGGAAAACGGGGAAGAAAATGGATTTTATAAAGAAGGTCGAATCGGAAACGATTCTGAATGCTTATGCTAAAAGCGGGCACGGAGCAATCGATTATAAGCGTGAGCACGCATAAAAATCTGAGCCGATTTGGAGGAAGGTTCAAGTTTTTGGGTCAGGGATTCCTGGCCTTTTTTTGATGATAAATGCAGTAAATTCGGTTTTGCAATTTAGTTAAAAGTAGGATATGCTTGTGCCAGGGATGGTGATCAAAATGGCAGAATTCAAATATGAAATCATTGAACATCTTGGCGTTATTTCCAAAAGTCCAAAAGGGTGGACAAAGGAACTGAACAAAATTTCATGGAACGGTGGCACTCCCAAATACGACATTCGCGATTGGGCACCTGAACATGCGAAGATGGGCAAGGGCATAACCTTGTCTGATGATGAGCTGGAGAAGCTGAAGCAGCTTCTGCAAAAGCTATGACTAAAACCAAAAACCCGGATGAAAATTGCAATTTTCATCCGGGTTTTTGCGTATGCGTATCCCCTGCTATATGGAAATAAGCAAAAAATTCTGTTTTCATGTATCAAAAATGAAAAATTCCGGACAAATTCAATTGACTTGTGACTTCCTTTGTTCGGGATAATGCTCATGGCTCAGCCTCACAATATAATTTTTCGCCATAATTATAAAAATTTTTGGCAGCGCAATCAAGAGACTTTTTACCACAAAAGAAAATCAGACTGGAAAGACATGGTTTGTTTTTTGCTATACTTTCTCTATCTGTAAAATTGGGGAAATTTTAAATTTGGAGGGATTTTAGCGTGGATGATGATAAAGGATACAGTCGTGAAGAATGTCTGCAGATGTATGACGGCAATCGTGCCGACATACAGCGCATCAACAACAAAATTAACAGGCTGCGCAAAAAGTATAAACTGTTGGGATTCCCGATTTTTTATGAATTGTGCAAGAAAAGCGTCAAAAATGTTTTGGCGATTCCGGGATTTTTCAGAAAAGAAAATGACTTTGTTTCAAAAGCTTTGATGCTGCTGATTGCAGGCCCTCTTTCAGTAATCGTGCCGATTTTGGTTTTGGCGATTATTTCCCGGGAAATAGTTCATTACGTTTTGTATACGTTAGTGGTCAACTTCTTGTATGGTACCAATCTTGGAATTACGGATCGTTACATTGAGTTGTATCGATCTGTATTTAACATGATTGAGGAACCGTTCGAAAACTTGCTTGGCTCAAGCTTTTTCGTGGATCCGCTGGTTTCTTTGGTTATTTTGGTCGGTCTTGGTCTTATCAGGTGCGCGATTTTCAATCTGATTCTCAACAGAAAAGAATCCAAGTACGTCAAAATGCTTGATAAGCTGAAAGAAGAGCGCGATCAGATCGAAGCTGCCTTAAAATCCAGAGCTTTGGAAGCCGAACAAGTGGATAAGATCAGCGCGGAGGAGTACTTTGCAGACAAGGAGACGATTCTTTCAATCGACATTAATCAAAAAGTCGTGCCGAACGGCAAGGAAAAGCTGGTTTTGCTGAAAGACATCAGATTTGACATCAAGCAGGGCTCGCTCGTTGCGGTTTTAGGAGCAACAGGTGCCGGAAAATCAACGTTGGTGAACTGTTTGAACGGGATGGACGTTTCAGGCGTTGAAGGCGAAGTGACGTATAGCGATATCAATATTTTGAATCCCGAAAATTTCAGAAAGGTCAGGGAATCAATCGGAAGCATCCCGCAGGAAAACATTCTGCACCAAGAGCGCACCGTTTATCGCGAACTGCTTGCGGCGGCCAAGGATCGTCTCCCGGAAGGAACGAGCAAGGAACACATCGAAGGAAACATCGAGCGTGCCTTGGAAAAACTGAAAATTTCACACCGTAAAAATGCAGTCATCGGGGGCTGCAGCGGTGGTGAAAAGCGCAGAATCACGATTGCGACCGAACTTGTCGGCGAACGCGAATTATTGTTTTTGGACGAACCGGAAGCAGGACTTGACGAACTTACCAAAAAAGAACTGTTCAAGTCGCTGCGCAAACTGACGAGAGAAGATAATAAAACGATCGTCGTCATTACTCATGATACGACTTATATTGAAGATTCGTTCGATGCCGTCGTTTTTCTTGCCAAAAGAGATGATGAGTCACCGGGAGAGTTGGGATGTTTTGCCAATCCGAAGGCGATTTTGAAGAAGATGGACAAATTGGTCAAGGAAGGAAAGCTTGTCGAATTTAGCGATGATAAACGCGTCAAGATTGCTGATCTTTATGATTTGGCATACGAAGATTTCAAAAAAATCAATGAAACGGTGGTGGCATAATTATGGATAGACCAGAATTTAAACGAAAAAGCTGGTTAAGCGAATTAAAAAGTCTCACGCAAGAATATTGTTATGATTTTATAGATAACAAAAGCGGCAGTTTCTTAAAGGTTTTCGGCTTCCCGATTATTGCCGGAATCGCAATCAAGGTCATTGCCGGAAAAAACATGTTCGTCAATTATGAAGATACGCGTTCGGCATGTTTTATCATCATGTGCGCCGCCGTTTGGTGCGGTCTGTTCAACTCCATTTCTGCAGTCGTGTCTGAAAGGGCGAACATCAAGCAGCGTGCCGCCACGCCGAATTTCTATTACATAAGCTATCTGGGGTCAAGACTGATCGTTCACTTCTTGATCTGTCTGATTCAAAGTTTGATTTTGTCTTTGGTCTTCAGAATTGAGCCGCACAGATACGCAAGGGGAGGATTGGTGCTCAATTCTACTTTGCTTAATTTTGCGATTACGATTTTTTTGCTGATCTACGTGGCTGATATTTTAGGCCTGGCCATTTCTTCAATCGTCAAGAAAGACAGTTGGGCAAGCGCATGCGCACCGTATATTTTGATTGCGGAATTGATCCTGTCGGGAACGTTGTTTAAATTAGGACCCGCAATCAAGCCGTTTTCGACGATCATGGAGAGTCGTTTCGGAATGGAAGCATTGGGAAGCATCGCAAGGCTTAATGACTTACAGCTGAAAATTCAAAAAACGGTTCCGAACGTTCCGCATGAACCGGAAAAAATCTATGATGCAACGGCGGAACACTTGCTCAGAATGTGGGCATATCTCGGAATTTTCGTCATTGTCGAAACGATCATCGCATATTTCTTCATTAGAAATATTTCGAAAGATACGCGAGGAAAATAAGGGGATCCGTAATTTTTTCAAGTTTTTTGAAAAAAATTTTGCACGCGACAGTAATTGTCGCCCGTAAGAGTTATTCTTGAATCATCAAGAAGATTACGGGGTGGCAAAAATGGAAAAAGAAAGCAAAATAACGACAGGTCTGTCAAAGTTCAAGGAATTCATGATCAAACTCAAAAAGAACAACATAATAACGAAAAATCTGTCAGAGTGCAAAAATTTCGTGGGCAAACTGAAACGCGGACCTGAAGAAGGGGAAAGCTGGACGAGAATCGGCTATGCGATTGAAAGCATTCCGAAGATCATCAATAAAATTTCTGGCGTGGCGTTCATATATCTGTACCTTCTTTTTATTGCAAAGGGCGGATATGAAAATTTCGTCAAGAATCATTTCAATGCTACCTATGAAAAGTGGACGTTTGGAGACTTTTGGTACAATCCCATTATCCTTGTCGTCATTGTTTTGATCTTTGTATGCGCCGTTGCTACTTTTTTCAAGATATTCAAAGGAAATTCGCTCAAGATGAAAATATTTGCCGTAATTTCAGCAGTTGGGATCATCGTAAGCGGTTTTGAAACTTCGAAACTTTCGCGGATTTGTAAAAAAGAATTTTATTCTTCACATGCGCTTTACCCTAAAGGGGCGAGAATGCCCCCACTTCTATAAGTGGGGGATGAATCGCCTCTTTTGAAGCACTCGGTGCTTCTTTTTTCTTGATTCATTTTAAATCGGATATTATAATTAGTGCATAAATTGTAAAAGGTGATATCAA
>ERZ791902.1226-NODE-1226-length-12772-cov-11.639774_pt1 | contig 12772 bp, 10 predicted proteins | sample MGYA00510149_ERZ791902 | MGnify/ENA primary metagenome ERZ791902 (study PRJEB30046, sample SAMN00792060) | human gut metagenome | study: EMG produced TPA metagenomics assembly of the A metagenome-wide association study of gut microbiota in type 2...
AGCCGTCTCGGCACCACCCGCGCCCAGTGGGATGCCGCTGCGGCGCAGCACCCTGACCTGCCCGACCTGCTGGACGGCCTGCACTTCCACACCCTGTGCGAACAGGATTCCGACGCGCTGGCGGCCACCCTGCCCGCGCTGGAAGCGAAATTCGGTGACCTGCTGCCCCGGATGAAGTGGCTCAACTTTGGCGGCGGGCACCACATCACCCGCCCAGATTACGACCTTGCCACGTTGGAAAAGTGTATCACCGGGACGCAGGAAAAGTACGGCGTGCAGGTGTATCTGGAACCGGGCGAGGCCTGGGCGCTGAACGCAGGCTACCTCATCACCACGGTGCTGGACACCTTGCAGAACGGTCAGACACATCTTGCCATTCTGGATATGTCCGCAGCCTGCCACACGCCGGATGTCATCGAGATGCCCTACCGCCCGCCCCTGCTGGATGCGGGCGAGCCGGAGGAAAAGCCCTGCACCTTCCGGCTGGGCGGCCCCACCTGCCTTGCCGGGGACGTGGTGGGCGATTACAGCTTTGCCGCCCCCCTCACTGAGGGCGACCGGCTCATCTTCGGCGACATGGCCATCTATTCCACCTGCAAGAACAACACCTTCAACGGGATGCCCCTGCCGGATATCTGGGTGCTGCATGAAAACGGCACCACCCAGCCGCTGGCCCGCTTCGGCTACCACGATTTCAAATACCGTCTGGGCTCTCCCCGCTGAGCCGCCCGGATACACAAACACCCCTCTGCGCTCCTTTCGGAATGCAGAGGGGTGTTTGCTTATGAAACGGAGAACTCAGATCTCATACCACTTGATCTCGTTGGCTTCCAGATGCAGGTCGAAATGGTTTCCATCGGTGGTGTAGACCGTGGTGTCCTGCGGCTCGTAGGTGTTGTTCACCACGCAGTACTTACCATTTTTTACGTAGGCGTGCACTTCCACATTGTAGTTGGAACTGAACCAGGTGTGCAGCTCCTCCTCGCTGTGGGCGCTCCACAGAATGGCACGGTACAGGGTGCGGCTGTTGGCAAAGCTGTAGGGAACGCCGCTGATATAGACCGCGCGGCCCTTACCAAAGTCGTGGGCCGCCATCTGCACTTCCCGGTTCCGCTGCACCAGCACCTCGGTACCCTCGAGGGCGTAGATGTTCTTCTTGCCCTCGCCAAAGTCGATGGGCTGGTCGGCATCCTGCAGAATGAAGTGGTCCGGGTGCTCGTCCCAATTGTACTTGTCGTAGTTGAGGGTGAAGCCGTTTTCCTCTTCCACGCCCAGCACGCTGGCCAGCTGGAGGATGTGGCCCTGATAGGCATGGCCGGAGGGCTCACCCACGCCGATGAAGCCGCCGCCGTTCCAGACGAACTTCCGGATGGCGGAGGAGATCTCCGGGTCCTCCCACCAGATGCCACCGGTGTGGGCGGTGTCAGCATCGCCCACATTGATGATGACATCGAGGCTATCCAGCAGGGCGGGGTCCTTCTTGATGTCCTCAAAGCTGATAAACTTCACGTCAAAGGGCGCGCCGGACAGCATTTCGATGACTCCGGAGTAGCTGTAGTTCTGCTTGTAGTAGAGGGCGTGGTGCACCATGTGGCAGCCCCAGGCCCGCATCTTGCCCCAGCAGTTCAGCACGGCCACCCGCTTGACGCAGTAGGGCGTGGTGCCCTTGATGTTCTCATACAGCTCACGGAATTCGCTGCAGACGCTCTCCACATAGTCCACGAACTCCGGGAACTGCAGCGCCAGCTTCAGGTAGCCGCCGTAGCCGATGCGGTCGATGGGCTTGCGCAGGATGGCGCGGCGGGCCGTGACCCAGTTTTCCTTGGCCTCCCGCACCGGGTCGCCGCCCTCGTGGAAGGTGTCCGGGAAGAAGTAGGGCAGGAAGCGGCCCTCCGTATACTTCACGCCCTCGATGTCCGAGATCAGGCGCAGGGTGGAGCCGTTGCCCACACTGCCCACCACGGCATCCAGACCGATGGTCTTGAACTCCGGCATGAACGGCTCGGTGCCGATCCAGTGGTCCCCCAGGAACATCATGGCCTCGCAGCCGCACTCGTGGGTGATGTCCACCATCTCTTTGGCCAGCTTTGCCACCTCCCGGCGCTGGAATGCCTGAAAATCCCGGAATTCCTTGCTGGGCACCCGGTACTGGTTGTTGTAGTAGCCCTGATCGATGATGTATTCCGGGCGGAACTTGTAGCCCACCTCCCGCTCGAACTGCTCCAGGATATAGGGGCTGACCGAGGCGGAATAGCCGTACCAGTCCACAAACTTCTCCCGCTTCAGCTCGTCGAAGATGAGGGTGAACTGGTGGAAGAAGGTGGTGTAGCGGATCACGTTGACATAGGGGTGCTCCGCAATGAACTTGCGCAGCCGCTCCATGGAATACTTGTGGGTCTTGGGCTGGCGCACGTCAAAGGTGGTCTGATGCTCGAAGTTGGTCCAGCCGTTGGTGGTGGCGTTGTACATGTGCACCGGGTCCCAGATCAGGTAGGCCAGGAAGCTGACCGTATACTCATGGAACGGCACGGCCTGCACGGTCACGCTGCCGTCGGCGTAGCTCCACAGCTCCGGTGGCACGGGCTGACCGGTGGTGCGGTCCATGACCTCCCACCAGCGGGTGATGTCATCGTTGGTGTTCACCTGCATCAGCTCCGGGCTGATGCCCTTCATCAGAGGGATGGTCACGGTGTCGCCGGGGGCGGTATAGAAGCCGGTCATGATGTAGCACTGCTGCACCTCGTCCGGGTTTGCCTTAGCCCATGCGTTGTCCTTGCGGGTGGTATAGTAAGTGGAGTAGATCTTTGCGTCGGCGCTCTTCAGCTCCTGCGGAAAGTCGGTGCCGTCACAGTCGCGGATGGCATCCGCGCCCCACTTTTTCAGGATCTGCAGTGTTTCGGGCACCACGTCCAGATCGGTCGGGATCGTTACGCGCCCGGTCATTCTATTTTCTTCCATAGGAATTCTCCTTTACCTCTCTCTTATCCTCAATCCCGATAGGGGGCGTTATAGAGCGCCAGCACAGCCAGCAGCAGCGCCACCCCCAAAAGCATGATGCCAAGACCAGCCAGCTGCCCGGTCATTTTCCAGCCTGCTGTCACCAGCGCGATGGACAGCACAAACAGCACCAGCATCAGCAAAATGCGCAGGGCGGGATGATTTTTCCAGAATGCTTTCATCGTTTGTCACCTTACCCTTTCAGACCGCCCACGGTCATGCCCTGTGTCAGCTGCTTCTGCACGCAGATGTACAGGATCAGGGTGGGCAGCATCACCAGCACCAGACCGGCATACATGGTGCCGTACTGGGCCGCGCTCTGCTGGGCCTGCATCAGATTCAAAAGGCCCACCGGCAGGGTGCGGGGCGCGCTGGTGGAGCTCATCAGCGTCATGGAAATGATGTACTCGTTCCAGAAGGACAGGAAGTTGAACAGGATGATGGTGATGATGGAGGGCTTTGCCATGGGGAAGATGATACGGGTCATGGTAGAGAAGTAGCTTGCACCGTCGATGTAGGCAGCCTCCTCAAAATCATGGGGCAGGGTGGCAAAATAGCCCGAAAGCAGATAGATGGTAAAAGGCAGGGCTGTGGCTGCATACACCACCGCCAGCACCACCAGATTGTTCAGCAGGAAGCTGCTGCCAAAGTGGCTCTTCAGCCAGACATCGCCGTCCCGCAGCATCAGGAAGATGGGCACCACGATGTAGTTGACATTGATGAACAGGCCCGCCATAAACAGGGTGTTCAGCAGTTTACGGCCCTTGAACCGGAAGCGGGACAGGCAGTAGGCGGCAGGCAGCGCAATGACCAGCAGCAGCACCAGCGCCAATGCGGTCACGATGACAGAGTTGAGCATATATTCGCCCATCTTGGCTCCGTTCCACGCATTGACAAAGTTCTGCCAGTAGAACCCAGCAGGCAGCGCCCACGGGTTGCCGTAGAACTCCGCGTTCTGCTTGATGGAGGCCATGAACACCCATGCCACCGGCACGATGATGATCACCGCCAGCAGGACCAGCACAAAATAGATAAAGAACTTGTAGAGACCTTCCGCCGAGCGGGAAGATCTTTCGGTGGTATTCTGCATCTTCTTCCCTCCTTAGAATTCCAGCGGATCGCGGTCGGTGGCCTTGTTGACACAGGCGGACAGTGCAAACGAGAACAGGAAGATGACCACGCCAATGGCCATGCTGTAGCCATACAGGCCCGCGTCCTTCTGGCTGTACATATAGCTCAGCGCCACATCCGAAGCACCGTTGGGCCCGCCGCTGGTCATGGCCTTGACAAAGAGGAAGGCCATGTTGATGGTGGAGATGATGAAGAAGGTCAGGGTGGTGCGGATGTTGGTCCAGATGAGGGGGATGGTGATCTGGAAGAACTGGGTCAGGCGGCCCGCACCGTCCAGATTGGCGCTCTCGTACAGGCTGGCGGGCACCGAGGACATGGAAGCCATATACATGACCATGTAATAGCCCACGGCCTGCCAGACCATGGCGAGGATGATGGAGGGGATGACCAGCTTTTCCCCCTTCCAGAGGATGGGGTCTGTCATATCCCGGAACAGGCCGATGATGCTGTTCAGCATACCGTTTTCCGGCTTATAGATGGCCGAGAAGATGCCGGAGATGACGACCACCGACAGGATGTTGGGGATGTAGAAGATGACCCGGAAGAAATTCTGCCCCTTGATCTTTTCCCGGGTCAGAATGGCTGCAAACACCAGCGCAAAGGCAAAGGTGACGATGGTCACTACCACCACCAGCAGGATCATATTCTGCATAGAGCGGATGAACTGAGCATCCTTGAGCAGGTGCTGGAAATTCTTCAGGCCCACAAAGGTCTCGTTGGGCGAGTAGGCACCGCGCTCGTACAGGCTCATGCGGAACACGTTGAGGGTGGGCAGGATCATAAAGAGAAAGAACAGGATCGTGGCCGGTGCCACGCAGAGAAAGACGAACCGTCTGCGGCTTTTGTCAGATCTCATAGACAAACCGCTCCTTTCTATCGGAACCCGAAAACCACAAAAAGCGGAGGCGGTCAAAACCGCCCCCGCTGGGCAGGGTTTAATTACTCAACGATATTGGCACGCATCTGGTCGCTGGCGGACTTGATGCCGTCGATCCACTGCTGCTCGGTCATGCTGCCGGACACCAGAGAGTTGACAGGGTCGAAGAACACCGTGCGCACTTCCACACCGGGGATAGCGGTGAAGGAAGCAAAGTTGCCCATAGCTGCCTTTGCGCCGTTGTCGTAGATGGAGTAGAACATCTTGTTGTCGCCTTCCAGACTGTCGGCGATGCCCAGCACAGGCTGGATCGCACCGCTCTCGGCAAACAGCTTGCAGGCTTCGTCGCTGTACAGGTAAGCCACGAACTGCTTGGCAGCATCCAGATGCTCCGCACCCGCCGGGATCCATGCCTGCTCGAACCAGGTGTAGCTGTAGCTGTCGCCGCCGGCCTTGACAGCGGGCAGGGCGGTCATGCCCCACTCAAAGCCGTCTGCACGGGGAGCCTCGGCCATCTCGCCCACGATCCAGGTGCCGTTGGGCATGAACAGGGCCTTGTTGTCCAGCACCAGCTGCTGGTTCTGGGTAAAGTCCTGATCGTTGGCCTGTGCAGGGGTAATGGGGTTGGTGTAGGAAGCCAGCTTGTTGACGATATCAAAGCAGGTCTTTGCCTCCGGGGTATCCCAGATGCCTTCCTCATAGTGGGTGGCCTTGTTGAAGAACTCCGGGCCGCCGGCGGCATACATCAGAGCGTAGAAGAATGCATCAAAGTAGCCGGTGGTGGGGTAGGTAAACAGGTAGGTGCCCTCAGCGGCAGCCTTATCGCCCAGTTCCCACATCTCGTCCCAGGTGGTGGGCACTTCCCAGCCCTTTTCCTTCAGGAAACCGGCGTTGTAGAACAGGCCGCAGGGGCTGTAGAACATGGGAGCCAGATAGGTCTTGCCGTCGCCGTAGGGGTTGGTCAGGGAGGTGTCAGTAAAGCCGCCTGCGATCTTCTCGCTCACCTTCTTGCTCTCGCCGGGCACGGTCATGCTCAGCACGTCGGTGATGTCCGCGATCAGGTTGCCCTTGATGAACTGCTCGGTCAGGGCAGCCTCACGGCCGGTAGCCAGGTGGATCACGTCGGGGTAATCGCCGCCCTGCATGGAAGGTCCGATGACATCCTCCAGCTTCTTATCGGTGGTCAGCTCCACCTTGATGCCGGTCTGGGCGGTAAAGGCCTCGGTGACCTTCTTCCACATATCAGCGCCATAGCCGGTCTCGATGGCGGCGACCTTGATGGTCACGTCCTCAGCAGCAGCGGCAGATGCAGCAGCGGAAGAAGCCGTGCTGGAAGCTGTGGAGCTGGAAGAACCGCCGCAGGCAGCCAGACCCAGTGCAGCGGCACCCACACCGGCCACTTTCAGGAAATTGCGACGAGAAATACGTTTCATAATGTGTCCTCCATCATAAAGTTCCATTCAAGCACAGCCGGAGCAAACAGGTTTTGCCCGCGGGGCTGTGTTTTTTTCTGACCCCAATATAGAGGTTTTTACAGTTTCCAACAAGGTCTTTGTTGTTTCATTTTTTAGAAATATTGTTCTTTTATCATTTTCTTCAGCAAAAGCACTAAATTTTGCAGCATCGTTTTGGTACATTCTCCCTGCTTGTAACCAATTTGACACATTTCCGTCTTTCTGTGCAGAGGAAAATATTTACCATACCTAAAAACAGGACTTGCTTTTTTTCTTATTTGCTCCTATAATGAGAAAAAATGCACGAAGCAGTGCGGCGTTTTTCGCATTTAATTTTTAGTATCTTGCTTTTATTTTTATATTTTTTGTGCCTGCTTCAAAAGGAGCCTTTTATGAGTACCGAGCGCTTTGATATCCGCCACGCTCCCGCTCCACGGGAATCCTTCCGGCTGCTGTACATCAGCAAGAGCAGATTCGGCGGTGACTGGAACAGCACGGTCCACACCCATTCCTGCACGGAGCTGTTCTACTGCCTCAGCGGCGAGGGGCAGTTTCTGCTCAGCGGGCAGCTGTTCCCGGTCAAACCGGACGATATGGTCATCGTCAACCCGCAGGTGGAGCACACCGAGCTGAGCCTGAACGCCTCGCCTCTGGAATACATCGTGCTGGGCGTTTCGGGCATCGAGATCCTGTTCGGCAAAGCCGATTCCACCTACGCCATCTTCAACTGCCGGGAAAACCGGGAGCGGATGGTAACGCTGCTGCACATGCTGCTGGCTGAGGCAGACCGCAGTCTGGACGGCTGCGAGACCGTCTGCCAGGACCTGCTGGAAGTCCTGCTCATCTGGCTGGTGCGGTGCACCACCCTCTCTTTGCAGGTGGAAGAATCTCCCCGCTCCGACAACCGGGAATGCGTGGAGATCAAGCGGTATCTGGACAACAACTACCGGGAGGATATCTCCCTTGATACCCTTGCCGAGGTTGCCCACATCAACAAATATTATCTGGCCCACACCTTCCAGAAGGCATACGGCATTTCTCCCATCACCTACCTGAACCGCCGCCGCATTGAAGAGAGCAAATATATGCTGGGCAACACCGGTTACAGTCTGGCGCAGATCAGCGAGCTGATGGGATTTTCCTCCCCCAGCTACTTTTCGCAGTGCTTCCGCAAGGCGGAAGGCCTGACCCCCAACGAATACCGCCGTCAGGTGCGGCAGGGACAACGCCCTGCACCTGCCAAACGGCATGAAGGATAAGAAATGAGGAACCCAAAATGAAACCTGTTACCGAATCCATTCTCCGCGCCGCCGCAAATGCCTTTGATTTTGGCGGGCCGGTGGTCTGCGATGCCCGTCACTACGGCGAAGGCCACATCAACGATACCTTCGTGGTCTGGCGGGAGGACCACTCCAAGCGCTTTATCTTACAGCGCATCAACACCGACACCTTTACCGACCCGGTGGGCCTGATGGAGAATGTCTGCGGCGTGACCCGGCATCTGCGGGAGAAGATCCTTGCCGCAGGCGGTGACCCGGCACGAGAGACCCTGAACGTGATTCCCACCCTGTCCGGTGCGGCCTGCCATCTGGATGCCGAGGGCGGCGCGTGGCGCGCCTACGACTTTGTAGAGGACACCATCTGCCTGCAGCAGGTGGGCAGCGAGGCCGACTTCCGCACTGTTGCCGAGACCCTGGGCAAATTCCAGAACCAGCTGGCAGATTATCCGGCCTCCACCCTTCACGAAACCATTGCCCGCTTCCACGACACACCCAACCGCTATGCAAACTTTGAAAAAGCCCTTGCCGCCGATGCGCTGGGCCGTGCCAAGGATATTGCACCGGAAGTCGCCTTCATCCATGCGCGGGAAAAGGATTGCCATGTCCTGCTGGATCTACTGGCAGCCGGTGAGATCCCACTGCGTGTTACCCACAACGACACCAAGATCAACAACGTCCTGATCGATGCTGCCACCGGAAAGGGCATCTGCGTCATCGACCTTGACACTGTGATGCCGGGCCTGTCGGCCTACGATTTCGGCGACTCCATCCGCACCGGTGCCAACGACTGCGCCGAGGACGAGCCCGACCAGAGCAAGGTCCACTTTGACCTGCACCTGTACGAGGTGTTCGCCAAGGGGTATCTCTCCACCGCTGGGGCCTCCATGAGCCCTGCGGAGAAAAAGAGCCTTGCCTGGGGTGCCAAGCTGATGACGCTGGAGTGCGGCATCCGCTTTCTGACCGACTATCTGGAGGGCGACCACTATTTCCACACCGCCCGCCCCGGCCACAACCTTGATCGTGCCCGCACCCAGTTCACGCTGGTGCGGCAGATGGAAGAGGTGTTCGATCAGATGCTGGAGATCGTCAGCTGAACCGGCACCTTCTGACCTGCCGAAGCACCAATGACCCGGGGGCTGCACTGAACCGCCTGCAAAACATCTGAAAACGATGCAGACAAGGCAGTGCAGCCCCCATTTTTTGCGGCTGAGAAAAAGAAAAGCACCATACTTCCTACGAAGTACAGTGCTTTTTTGGTGGAGAATAGCGGGATCGAACCGCTGACCTCTTGCATGCCATGCAAGCGCTCTCCCAGCTGAGCTAATCCCCCACATTTTCAGTTTGTGTCCTGCGACGTGAGTTATTATACCAGCTGCACCACCCTTTGTCAACCTTTTTTGCAAAGTTTTTTCAGTAAACTGGACCGTGCAGGCACATCGACCGGGCACAGCCCCCTCCACGCAAAACAGCGCATCCCGCAGGCAGACTCTGCCCGAAGGATGCGCTGTTATTTTTGTTCCGGTTACTGCTTGTGCTTGGAACCAAAGCGGTACTCTTTGCCCTCACGGATGCGCTGGATATTGGCCCGGTGCATCCAGATGACCATGCCGCCCATGATGGCAGCTCCCACCACGCAGACGATGAGGTCGTCAGCGGCGAAGCCCTTGAGCAGGCCGTAGATGAGGGTCAGCACCGGATAGGATGCCGCCATTGCAATGCTGCCCAGCGACACCATGCCGGTGGGGACAAGGCAGAGCAGAAAAACGATGGTCAGCACCGGCAGGAGGATGGGCTGAATCGCCAGGATGGCCCCTCCCGCCACCAGCACGCCCTTGCCGCCCTTGAAGCCGAAATAGATAGGCTTGGTGTGGCCCACCACGGCCAGAATGGCGGTCAGATACACGCCCAGATAGGGCGAAACGGCGGCATCTGCGGGCAGGAACCCGAAGAGCCAGCGGCCGATGCAGACAGCGGCAACGCCTTTCAGCACATCGCCTGCGGCGGTGAACGCCGCTGCCTTTTTGCCAAAGGTGCGCAGCATGTTGGTCATACCGGCTGCACCGCTGCCGTGATTGCGGACATCATCATGGTACAGGTACTTGCTGACCAGGATGCCGGTGTCCACGCTGCCCAGCAGGTAAGCCTGCGCAGCGGCAGCCAGAACGATGAAGAAGGTCATCATCAACAGCCGCCTCCCCTGTTACACATCTTTTGCGCCGACGCTGCCGGTGCCGCGCTCACGGATCACCAGGCGGATGGGCGTGTGTTCCAGACCAAAGTTCTCCCGGATCTGGTTGATCAGATATCGCTGATAGCTGAAATGGAACAGCTGTTTGGAGTTGACGAAGGCCACGAACGTCGGGGGACGGGTGGAAGCCTGGGTCAGGTAGAAGATCTTCAGGCGGCGGCCCTTGTCACTGGGCGGCTGCATCCGGGCGGTAGCGCGGGCCAGCATCTCGTTTAGGACACCGGTGGGCACGCGGGCACCGTTCTGGGCATCCACGTCACGGATCAGCTGCATCAGCTTGTTCACGTTATAGCCGGTCTGGGCCGAAATAAAGATGATGGGCGCATACCCCATGAAGCTGAAGCAATCGGCGTAATCCCGGCGCTGATGCTCCATGGTGTTGGTCTCCTTGCCCTCCACAGCATCCCACTTGTTGACAACGATGATGCAGGCCTTGCCCTGCTCGTGGGCATAACCGGCCACCTTGCTGTCCTGCTCGGTGAAGCCGACGGTGGCATCCACCAGGATCAAGGCCACGCGGCTGCGTTCCACAGCGGCCAGTGCGCGCACGACCATATAGCGCTCAAGGCCGTCAGAAATGTTGCTCCGCTTGCGCAGACCAGCGGTATCGGTAAAGATGAACTTGCCGTAGGCGTTGTCCACGGGGGTGTCAATGGCATCACGGGTGGTACCAGCCTCGTTGGCAACGATCATCCGGTTCTCGCCCAGAATGCGGTTGGTCAGGCTGGATTTGCCCACATTGGGGCGGCCGATGATGGCAACGGGGATGCGATCCTCCTCCACCACGGTCTCGCTGAAATCGAGGTGGGCGCAGACAGCGTCCAGCAGGTCGCCGGTGCCGTGACCATGCACGGACGAGATGGGCATCACCTCGTCAAAGCCCAGGTTATAGAACTCGTAGAGCTCCATGGGGGCCTCGCCGGTCTTATCGCACTTGTTGACAGCCAGGATGATGGGTTTATGGCTGCGGCGCAGCATGTGGGCCACTTCCTCGTCGGCGGCGGTCAGGCCGTCGCGGACATCCACCACCATGATGATGCAGTCAGCGGTGTCAATGGCGATCTCTGCCTGCTCACGCATGTGGGCCAGAATACCCTCGGTCGCCTTGGGCTCGATGCCGCCGGTGTCCACCAGCATGAACTCGTGGCCGCTCCACTCGCAGTTTGCAAAAATGCGGTCGCGGGTGATGCCCGGGGTATCCTCCACGATGGCCAGCCGCTGGCCGCAGAGCTTATTGAACAGGGTGGACTTGCCCACATTGGGGCGGCCAACCACTGCTACGATGGGTTTGCTCATAGGGGGTTCCTCCTTTCGTTATGCTCTTCTTCTTCTCGAAATATGCAGGCCGGTGCGGAGCAGGGCTTTTGCCTCATCACCGCCGCTCACCGGCAGCACCTCGACCTTGACCCCCAGCCGTTCGCCCAGCTGGGCAATGGTCATATCATCGAGGAACGTATCTTTTTCTTCCCGCAGCATGACAGCGGGGATGCCCAAAGTTCCGCTTTCCAGCTTTCCCTCACACTGGGCAATGATATCGGTGGCGGTGACAAGCCCCGCCACGCCCACGTTGCCGCCAAAGAAATTGTTCTTGACAACGTGAACTTTTACATCGATCATGGGGTACTGGCGGTGGAGCTCGTCCATCATCTCTGTGATGAGGGGGCCTGCCATGGTGCCGGTGACCACATCGATCTGTTTGGTGTCGTAGATGCGGTGGGGCCTGTCCAGCTCCGCCCGGAATTCATCCTCGAACAGGCGCATCATACCCACGCCGTTTTCCAGCTGGTCAAAGTCCTCATAGAACTCTGCCGGGGGGATGGGCCGCCCCGCCTTGAGATACCACTCATCGCTGGGGTAGATGATGCGCTTGCCGTGGCGGCGCTTGCACTCATCACCAAACTCCTCCATAATGTCGATGACAGCGGCGCTGGTCTCGGCATCATAGGGGGTCTGCTTGAACAGATTCTGGCGATAGTCCGTTACACCGCAGGGCACAGCGGCAATGCTCTGCACCATAGGGGTCAGCTCCAGCAGGTCGCCCAGGGTGCGGCGAAGCTCTTCGCCATCATTGATGCCCCGGCAGAGCACCAGCTGACAGTTGACGGCGATGCCGCCCTCCACCAGACGGGGCAGGTACTTGAGCACCTCGCCGCCCCGCTTGTTGGCCAGCATCCGGACACGGAGCTGGGGGTTGGTGGTGTGCACCGAGATGTTGATGGGCGAGATGTGCATCTTGATGATGCGGTCGATCTCGTGATCCTGCATATTGGTCATGGTGATGTAGTTGCCGAACAGAAAGCTCAGCCGCTCGTCATCATCCTTGAAATACAGGCTCTCGCGCATACCGGGGGGCAGCTGGTCGATGAAGCAGAACATGCAGTGGTTGGAGCAGGAATGCTTCTGGTCGCCCAGATAGGTGGAGAAATCGCAGCCAAAGGGGCCGCGCTCCGCGCGCCGGACATCCCACTCCCGGATGCCGTCGGCAACCTTTGCCTTCAGGTGAAAGCTGCTGCTGTCGGTATAAAAATCATAGTCCAGCGTATCGTTCAGCTCATTTTCATCCACGCTCAGCAGCTCATCGCCGGGCTGCAGGCCCAGCGCCTCGGCTTCGCTGCCCGCATCGATGCGGTCGATCTTGATCGCCATTGCATTTCACCTCCAGACAAAGAAAGAAGGGGAAGGCATTGCGCCATCCCCTTCTCAACATAACACCAATGTGCCACCAATTTTGCGCAAATTAGGCCTTCTTGATGACTTCCTCGCCCTTGTAGTAACCGCAGTTGCC
>ERZ791902.1229-NODE-1229-length-12763-cov-127.652188_pt1 | contig 12763 bp, 10 predicted proteins | sample MGYA00510149_ERZ791902 | MGnify/ENA primary metagenome ERZ791902 (study PRJEB30046, sample SAMN00792060) | human gut metagenome | study: EMG produced TPA metagenomics assembly of the A metagenome-wide association study of gut microbiota in type 2...
ACCTGCGACCACCTGTTCCCAAAACAGGAGCGCTACCGGGCTGCGCTACACCCCGTCTTTTTCTCTATGATAACCTCTTATCATTTAGGGCAAGTATCATTTCTGATTTGCGGCTGCAAAGGTACAACATTTTTTTTGTTTCACCAAATTTTTGAATAACTTTTTTCTAAAAAAGATTCTTTTCCCTCTGTTCGCCGGCCTTTATATACGAATATAGGGCAACTTCATACCGAAATCGCCCTATATACCTTATTATATATAATATATATGATTGCTCAATACATACTACTTGATGATGCCTTCCTCTACGAAGATCTTCTTCAAGATCTGGACAGCCTGCTCTACCTGGTCCTTGGTATGAGTAGCCATGAGGGCGAAACGTACCAATGTATCCTGTGGAGCACATGCTGGAGGAATAACAGGGTTGATGAACACACCTGCATCATAAGCCATCTTGGTAACCACGAAGGTCTTCTCTGCATCGCGTACGTAAAGAGGAATGATTGGACTCTCTGTCTCACCAATCTCGAAACCTTCCTCACGGAAACGCTTCAATGCATAGTGGGTAACATCCCAGAGATTCTCGAAACGCTCTGGCTCATTCTGAATGATGTGGAGTGCCTCAAGCGCTGCTGCTGTAGCTGCAGGAGTGTTGGATGCACTGAAGATGTAGGTACGGCAGTTGTGACGGAGGAAGTTGATGGTATCCTTGTCTGATGCGATGAAACCGCCGATAGATGCCAAGCTCTTTGAGAAGGTACCCATGATGAGGTCTACCTCATCGGTCAGACCGAAGTGGTCACAAACGCCACGTCCCTGCTTGCCGAATACGCCAAGGCCATGAGCCTCGTCTACCATGATAGAGCAGTTGTACTTATGCTTGAGCTTTACAATCTCAGGCAAGTTAGCCAAATCGCCCTCCATAGAGAACACGCCATCCACAACGATGAGCTTGATAGCATCCTCAGGAAGCTTAGAGAGCACACGCTCCAGATCTTCCATATCGTTGTGCTTGTAGTGAAGCTGGGTAGCGAAAGAGAGACGGCGACCGTCTACGATGGAAGCGTGGTCGCGATCATCACAGATGATATAGTCGTTACGACCTACCACACATGCCAACACACCCTGGTTTACAGAGAAACCAGTAGAGAAGCACAATGTCTCATCTTTACCAATAAACTCAGCGAGCTCTTTCTCGAGCTGCACATGTAAATCGAGGGTACCATTGAGGAAGCGGCTTCCTGCACAGCCAGAGCCGTACTTGTCGAGCGCAGCCTTAGCTGCATCGATAACGCGCTGGTCGTTGGTTAAACCCTGATAAGCATTAGAGCCGAACATCAAAATCTTGTGACCGTCAATGTCGGTAACTTCGGTCATCTGCTTACTTGTGATTTCACGGAAATATGGATACACACCGGCAGCCATATACTTCTGTGGTTCACGATAATTCTTGTATCTTTCTTGTAATTGTCCCATTATTAATAGGTGTACTTTATTTTTCGATTTTTCTTTCTTCTTAATTTCAGGGTGCAAAGATACAAAAAAAGACTAATAAATCAGCTATTTTCCTAAGAAAGTTTATTTTTAGCGTTTTTTTTAATGATAAATCTTGCCATTTTAGGTATTTTTATTACTTTTGCAGTATAAAATCACAAAACTCTTGACACAAAAATGAAGAAGAAGATAATTTTCATAATGAATCCCATTTCGGGAACAGCCAGCAAGGCAGGCATTCCGGATCTGATAGATTCAACTTTGGACAAAGAGCTTTTTGAGTACGAGATTAAATTGACTGAAAGAGCAGGACATGCATCAGAACTGGCTACAGAGGCTAAGAACAATCACGCTGACATCGTAGTGGCAGTAGGTGGTGATGGAACCGTCAACGAAGTAGCCCGCTCGCTGGTCCATTCGGATACAGCATTGGGCATCCTGCCTTGCGGTTCGGGCAACGGACTTGCCCGGCATCTGCTTCTGCCGATGAACCTGAGAAAGAGCATCGAGGTAATCAACGCATGCAAAATCAACGATCTCGACTATGGTGTAATCAACGGTCATCCATTCTTCTGCACCTGCGGCATGGGCTTCGATGCCTTCGTCAGCATGAAATTTGCAGAGAGCGGCAAGAGAGGACCTATCAGCTATGCTGAAAACATACTGAGAGAGGGACTGAAATATGAGCCGGAGACGTATACGCTGGAAGACGAGACGGGAACCAAGCAATACAAGGCGTTCCTGATTTCCTGCGCCAACGCATCGCAATATGGCAACAATGCCTATATTGCCCCGCAGGCTTCGATGAGCGATGGACTGATAGACGTTGTCATCATGGAACCGTTCGATGTGATTGAGGCTCCGCAGGTTAGTTTCGACATGTTCAACAAGACACTCGACAAAAACTCGAAAATCAAATCGTTCCGTTGTAAGAAGTTGCATATCACGAGAAGCCAGCCTGGCGTGATACACTATGATGGCGACCCGGTTATGACGGGAGCCGAAATAGATGTTCATCTTGAAGAAAAAGGCATCAAGATGGTAGTTAACCCGTTTGCTGACAAGAGCGTACGCAAGCCAAACGTGATACAGAATGGCATTGCCGAGTTCTTCAACGACCTGAATGCCGTGCGCGACGATATCCACAAGGACATCCAGCGACAGAGCAAGAAGGTGGAGGCCATCAGCAAAATGGTGCAAAGGAAACTGAACCTTTGAAATAGTGATTAATGAGTAGTGAGTAGTGATTAATTTGCCTGCGGGTTGACATCATCCCTGTGCAATTACCCACTAATCACTACTAAATAATCACTACTCACTAATAATTAATCACTACTAAACAATCACTATTCCAGATAAAATTCTTCCGTAATTTTCGCATACCATTCAGAGCGGTTTCCGTCAGAATCCGTCATGATTTCCGTGCACTTATCCATCATGCCCGCACGACGCTTAGAGAAGGCAACAAGATAGCGCTTTGGCTGCTTGCGCTCCACCGTCTTCACGCCACACTGCCGGACGAGCGAAAATCCTGAGCAATAGGCTTCTGACACAAAAGACTCCAGCACATCGGCTGGCACTATCGCAGAGAACACGCCCTCATCGGAAAGCCATCGTCTGACGCCCTTCATCAGAACCGGGAACGGCAGACTGTCAGAATGCCGAGCCATCGCACGCTTACTGTCAGGATTTTTCAACCCATTCACAAAGAAAGGAGGATTGCTTACTATTGCATCGAAAAGCATTCCGTCAGCCTTAGCCGCTTCCAGCTTCGAAAAATCCTGCAAGGCGCAGCACGCTATCCCTACCCGGTCGGCAAAAGGACTGGCTGCCACATTCTCCCTAGCCTGCATGCAGGCATCCGGATCAATATCTATTCCCCAAACCTGAGCCTCAGGGAAACGCTGCGCCATCATGAGCGAGATAAGTCCCGTACCCGACCCGATGTCGAGTATACGTTGTCCACCCTCAGCCCATGCACCCAGCAGCACCCCGTCGGTGCCCACCTTCATCGCACAGCGATCCTGCTGTATTTCAAACTGTTTAAATGTAAATCCAGCCATAAATCTTCTCTCGTTATTTTTTATTTTCCAAAACTATCCATTTCAGAGATAATAACGTGCAACAGAGCCATATATTGTAAAATATCGGGAAAAAGACTGTCTTTTGCCACTCATAACGGAGATAAATCGGCTTTTATTTATTAAATAATCTATACTTCTACACGAATTCGCAAAAAAATGAGTAACTTTGCACCTTAAAAATAAGAATTCGATAAAAGAAATGAAAAGAAACGAAACTCAGATACAAATGTTTGCCGATTTCGAGGGCGATCCAAGCTCATTGCTCACAGAAAATCCGGCAGGAATCTATCCGATGCTCTGCACCAGAGAGCTCGTTGCCTTTCCTACTGTGCTCATCCCTATCGTCGTGGGGAGAGCTGCCAGCAAGAATCTGGCAGAAAAACTGGCTAACAAGCCAAATACCATCTTCTGCGTCTTCTGCCAGAAGAACAAGGATGAAGACCATCCAAAGGAAGCCGACCTGTATGATACAGGTGTCTTCGCCAAACTCGTAAAGGTAATCAACATGCCTGACGGTTCGGGCAACCAGACCATCATCATCCAGTGCCTGGGCAGATGTCACCTGGAGAAAATCGAGAAAACCACTCCATACTATAGCGCCAGCGTAACTAGTCTGCCGGAAATATGGCCAGCGGAAAACGATACCGATTTCCCAACCATCCACCAGACACTCCTGAAGGAAACCATCAGCTATATCAACGCCAACGATAATATCCCTACCGACCTGGTTTATGCCATCAACGAGATGTCGCATAGCACCATCCAGGGAAACTTCATCTGCAGCGCCATCCCTTTCAGCATCGAAGACAAGATGAAGATGCTGGAACAGGACACACTGAACGACCGTCTGCTGGAAGCCCTCAGGGCTTTGCACAAGGAATCGAAACTGCTCCACCTGCAGAACGAAATCAGCATGAAGACCCGCTATGACCTGGACGAGGAACAGAAGGAATACTTCCTGAAACAGCAGATAAGAAACATCAGAAAGGAACTGGGAGATGGAGACGGAAGACCGGAGAGAAAGGAAATCATAGAGAAAGCCAAAGGAAAGAACTGGAACGAGGCCACTCAGAAGATATTCAAGAAGGAACTTGCCAAGCTGGACACCATCCATCCGCAAAGTCCCGACTACTCCATACAGATAAGCTTCCTGCAGACCATGGTAGACCTGCCTTGGAATGAATATACCGAGGACGACCTGAGTCTGTCACGCGCCAAGAGAATCCTGAACCGTGACCACTACGGCATGGAAAAGGTGAAGGAGCGCATCCTGGAATACCTGGCTGTAAGAGCACTGAACGGCGGGCAGAAGAGTCCGATACTCTGCCTCTACGGTCCTCCGGGAGTAGGAAAGACCAGTCTCGGCAAGAGCATCGCCGACGCCATGAAGCGCAAATACGTGCGCATGTCATTGGGCGGTCTGCACGACGAGGCAGAAATACGCGGTCATCGCCGCACCTATATCGGAGCCATGCCAGGACGCATCATCAAGAACATCCAGAAGGCTGGCAGCAGCAACCCTGTCTTCATCCTCGACGAGATAGACAAGGTGGGCAAGAACAACTTCCAGGGCGACCCGGCATCGGCTCTGCTCGAAGTGCTGGACCCGGAACAGAACAACGCCTTCCACGACAACTATCTGGATGCTGACTACGACCTCTCAAAGGTTCTCTTCATCGCAACAGCCAATGACCTGGGAAGCATTCCACGCCCATTGCTCGACCGTATGGAGCTGATAGAAGTGGGCGGATACATTACCGAGGAAAAGATAGAAATAGCCAAGCGCCACCTGGTACCTACGGAACTGGAGAACAACGGTCTTGACAAGCAGGAGGAGAAAATCAGCTTCAACAAGGCTGCCCTGGAATGCATCATCGAGCACTATACACGCGAAAGCGGAGTAAGACAGCTGAAGAAGCAGATCAACAAGTGCCTGAGAAAGGTGGCATACAAGATGGCATGTGACGGCAAGCTGGAGCATTCTACCATCGGCATGGACGAGGTGAAGGAACTCCTGGGCAATCCGCCATTCAACCGCGACATCTATCAGGGCAACGACTATGCCGGAGTGGTAACCGGACTGGCGTGGACCTCTGTGGGCGGCGAGATTCTCTTCATCGAGACCTCATTGAGCCGTGGCAAGGCAGGCAAGCTGACCCTTACCGGCAATCTGGGCGACGTGATGAAGGAGTCGGCAGTCATCGCCCTGGAATACATCAAGTCGCACATCGACCTGCTGGGCGTAGACTACCGCATCTTCGAGAACTGGAATCTCCACATCCACGTACCGGAAGGAGCCACTCCGAAAGACGGTCCGTCGGCAGGTATCACCATCGCCACCAGCATCGCCTCGGCCATCACCCAGCGCAAGGTTCGCAAGAACACAGCCATGACGGGCGAAATCACCCTGCGCGGAAAGGTTCTGCCAGTAGGCGGCATCAAGGAGAAGATACTTGCAGCCAAGCGCGCCGGCATCACCGACATCGTAATCTGCAAGGACAACCGCAAGGATATCGAAGAGATTCCGGCAAAATATCTCAAGGGCGTATCCTTCCACTATGTAGAAGACGTGGCCGACGTATGGGAATTTGCCCTCACCGATGAAAAGGTAAAGCACCCTATCGACTTCACCATTCCAGAAAATGACAAAAAGAATTAAAAATGAAATTTGAATTACAAGTAACAGATAAGGCTAGCGATGCACGCACCGGCATCATCACCACCGACCACGGACAGATCAAGACTCCTATCTTCATGCCAGTAGGAACGGTGGGCAGCGTGAAAGGTGTACACTTCGAGGAACTCAAAAAGCAGGTGAAGGCTCAGATCATCCTGGGCAACACCTATCACCTCTATCTGCGTCCGGGACTTGAAGTAATCAAGGCTGCAGGCGGACTGCACAAGTTTAACGGCTGGGACCGCCCTATCCTCACCGACAGCGGCGGCTTCCAGGTATTCTCGCTCACGGGCATCCGCAAGCTGAAGGAGGAAGGTTGTGAATTCCGTTCACACATCGACGGAAGCAAGCACTTCTTCACACCGGAAAACGTGATGGATACGGAGCGCATCATCGGTGCCGACATCATGATGGCTTTCGACGAATGCCCTCCGGGACAGAGCGACTTCCAGTATGCCAAGAAGAGTCTTGAACTGACCCAGCGCTGGCTGGACCGCTGCCTGAAGCGCTTCAACGAGACCGAACCGCTCTACGGCTACCAGCAGAGCCTCTTCCCTATCGTGCAGGGCTGCACCTTCCCGGAACTCCGCCGCGAGGCAGCCAAGTTTATCGCAGACAAGGGAGCAGACGGCAACGCCATCGGAGGTCTGGCTGTAGGCGAGCCTACCGAGGTGATGTATGAGATGATAGAAGTGGTGAACGAAATCCTACCAAAGGACAAGCCACGTTACCTGATGGGCGTGGGTACCCCGCAGAACATCCTGGAAGCCATCGAGCGAGGCGTAGACATGTTCGACTGCGTGATGCCAACCCGCAACGGAAGAAACGCGATGCTCTTCACCTACAACGGCACCATGAACATGCGCAACAAGAAATGGGAGATGGACTTCAGCCCAGTGGATCCGGACGGATGCGAAATCGACCAGATTACCAGCAAGGCATACCTGCACCACCTCTTCAAGGCACAGGAACTCCTGGCGATGCAAATAGCCAGCATCCACAACCTCTCGTTCTATCTGCGACTCGTTACCGATGCGCGCCAGCATATAGAGCAGGGCGACTTCGTACAGTGGAAGCGATCTGTCATCGACCAGCTCGGCAGAAGAATTTAAATTACTGAAGTTAGGAGTAAGAAGTCTCAGGAGCATGGAGCCCCCGACGGCTCCTACTCCCGGAAAATACTGATTTATGAAAGATTTTAAATACATCAGAAAACATCGCAGAAGATTAAAGTTCGGCAGAACCATGGCCCACCGATTCGGATGGCTCACCGCTGCCCTCAGATGGCTGAGCAGAAAACTGAGCTGGATGGGAAAGGTCATGCGATGGATTGGGCATAAACTGCGATTCCTCAAGGTGCTCAAGTATCTCAACCCACTGAGATACATCAAACGACTGGACTGGTATATCATCAAGAAGTTCGTAGGATACTACTTCTTCTCGATAGCGCTCATCATCACCATTGCCATCGTGTTCGACTTCAACGACAACCTGCAGAAGTTTACCGAGTATCATGCACCGGCACGAGCCATCATCTTTGATTACTATGCCAACTTCGTGCCATACTTCGCCAACCTCTTCAGTGCGCTGTTCGTGTTCGTAGCGGTCATCATGTTCACCTCCAAGCTGGCAGGCAATTCAGAGATCATCGCCATGCTGGCATCGGGAGTATCGTTCAAGCGCCTGCTTCGCCCGTACATGATTACCTGCATATTCCTCTCGGCACTCTCCTACACGCTCTCTGCCTATGTGATTCCGCACGGCACGGTCATCCGACAGAACTTTGAGACGATGTACAAGAACAAAAAGAAGAATACCTCTGCCGAAAACGTGCAGCTGCAGGTGGACCGAGGCGTGATAGCCTACATCCAGCATTACGACAACAACTCGAAGAGGGGCTACGGATTCTGTCTAGACAAGTTCCAGGAAAAGAAACTGGTGAGCCACCTGACAGCATCAGAAATACAGTATGATACCATCAGCGACTCCAAATACCACTGGAAACTAACCAACTGGAAGGTACGCCGACTGCATGGCATGAAAGAGAAGATTACGAGCGGAATGAATAAAGATACGCTCATCACCATGGAGCCAACCGACCTGGTCTACTCCAAGGGACAGCAGGAAACCTTTACCAGTCCGGAGCTGAAGGATTACATCTCCAAGCAGATCAACCGCGGTTCGGGCAATGTGGTACAGTACAAGGTGGAGTATCATAAGCGCATCGCCTCCTCCTTCGCCTCATTCATCCTCACCATCATCGGTGTGTCGCTCTCCTCACGCAAGCGCAAGGGCGGCATGGGTAAGGCTCTGGGACTGGGTCTGGCTTTGAGTTTCGGCTATATCATGCTGCAGACCGTCTGCGCCACCTTCGCCATCCAGGCAAACTTCCCGCCGATGCTGGCGGCATGGTTGCCTAACTTCATTTACGCCTTCGTGGCATACTTCTGCTACCGCAAGGCACCGAGATAATAAACATTGAAAAAAGAAAGAAAATGTATTTCGACGAATTAGATTTAAACGACAACGTGCTCGACGCATTATACGATATGCGATTCGACACATGCACCCCAGTACAGGAAAAATGTATACCAGAGATATTGGAAGGTCATGATGTGCTCGGCGTAGCCCAGACCGGAACCGGAAAGACAGCTGCCTATCTGCTGCCGGTATTGAGCAAGCTGGATGATGGTGGCTATCCTAAGGATGCCATCAACTGCGTCATCATGTCGCCTACCCGTGAGCTCGCACAGCAGATTGACCAGGCGATGCAGGGCTTCGGCTATTATCTGCAGGACGTGAGCAGCGTGGCTGTATACGGTGGAAACGACGGCAACCGCTACGATCAGGAGCTGAAGAGTCTCCGCATGGGTGCCGATGTAGTCATCGCCACACCAGGACGTCTCATCACCCACATCTCGCTGGGCAACGTAGACCTCAGCAAGGTAAGCTTCTTCATCCTCGACGAGGCCGACCGCATGCTCGACATGGGTTTCTCAGAGGATATCAATACCATCGCTGCCAAGCTGCCTAAGACTTGCCAGACCATCATGTTCTCGGCTACCATGCCAGAGAAGATTGAGGAATTGGCAAAGTCGCTGCTCAAGGATCCGGTAGAGATCAAGCTCGCAGTGAGCAAGCCTGCAGAGAAAATCAAGCAGGAGGCTTACGTATGTTACGAAACCCAGAAGATGACCATCATCAAGGATATCTTCAAGGCTGGCGACATGAAGCGTGTCATCATATTCAGCGGCAGCAAGATGAAGGTGAAGCAACTGGCTGCTGCCCTCCAGCAGACCGGTATCAACTGCGGCGCCATGCACTCAGACCTGGAGCAGGCTGAGCGTGATGATGTGATGTTCAAGTTCAAGAGCGGTCAGTATGACGTGCTCGTGGCTACCGACATCGTGGCTCGTGGTATCGACATCGACGACATCGAGATGGTTATCAATTATGACGTGCCTCACGATACCGAAGATTACGTTCACCGCATCGGTCGTACAGCCCGTGCCAACCGCGACGGTAGAGCCATCACCTTCGTCAACGAAGAGGACATGTTCTGGTTCCAGCAGATTGAGAAGTTCCTGGAGAAGGTGGTAGAGAAGATGCCGCTTCCTGAGGGATGCGGCGAGGGACCTGAATATATCAAGCTGAACAAGCCTAGCAAGAAAGGCGGACGTGGAGGCAAGGGCGGAAACGGACGCAAGGGCAATGGACGTGGCGGAAATGAGAACGGCGAAAAGACCAAGGCTAAAAACAGACGCCAGAAAGACCGCGAGCAGACTGCTCATAAGCATAAGCCAAACAACCCTAACAACCGACAGGAGAAAGCTCCTAAGGAAGAAAAGGTACAGAACGGTGAGGCTCAGCAGAACGGACAGAACAATCAGCAGAACGGTCAGAACGGACAGCAGAAGAAGGGCAACAAGAAGCCTCAGCAGAACAAGCCATATCCACAAAACCAGGAAGGCGAACAGACAAGAAGCAACGACAATCCAAACAACAAGCGTCGCAACAACAACAAACGCCGCAATGGTAACAATGGCAACAACGGTAACAATGCTGAGAATGCAAACCCTCAGCAGCGCCCTGGTACAGAAAACAATGTACGCCCAGGAAGCAACGGCCGTGGCAGAGGCGTAGCTCAGAAGAAGCAGAATCCAAACAACCAGCAGAAGCAGAATGCAGCTCCACAGAAACCGGGGGCAGCTCCTCAGCAGAAGCCAGCCCCAGCTCAGAAAAAGGGCGACAAGCAGGGTTCACGCAAGTATGAGCCTGTGGTAAATCCACAGAAGAAAGAAAACGTGGTAAAGAAAATCTTCAACAAGATTTTCGGATTCAAGAAGTAATATAACAAGTCGCAAAAAGGCAAAAGCATTCAAACCCTGATTGCTTTTGCCTTTTACGTTTTCCTTTCGACCGATAACCGTTAGTTCTGTCATCAATAGTGTTAAAAATCATAAGAATCACATCGGTTCGCATTATTTTTATTATCTTTGCATCATAACAAGACGTATAATAAATAAATATAGAATTATGAATGTAGGAGATAAAATACCAGAGATTCTTGGCATTGACCAGGACGGACGTGAAATCAAGGCAAGCGATTATCGTGGTCGCAAGATAGTACTCTACAGTTATCCGAAGGCTAACACCAGCGGATGCACTGCCGAAGCCTGCTCCCTGCAGGCTCATAAGGAAGAGTTAGCAGCAGCCGGTTACGAGATTATCGGCGTGAGCAAGGACAAGCAGGCTCTGCAGAAGAAGTTTTCTGAAGCCAAGGGCCTGCAGTTCCCTCTTATTGCCGATACAGAGACCACCCTTTTGCAGGAACTCGGCTGCTGGGGCGAGAAGGTAACCTGCGGCAGAAAGACCATCGGCATCCTCCGCACCACTTATCTCGTCAACGAAGAAGGCGTCATTGAGAAGATTTTCACTCCAAAGGAGATCAAGACCAAGATTCATGCAGAGCAGATTCTGGATTACATCCATCAATAAGCCTACAGCAGAATGGACAATATTGTCATCGAACTTTTTCTGTTGAGCATCGGAGCCAGTTTTGTACAACGCACCACTGGCTTCGGTTTTGGCATCTTCATCATGACGATGCTCCCCTCTATCATGCCTTCCTTCGGTGAGGCAACAACCCTCTCGGGCATTCTGGCGATGACCACCTCCCTGATCATCGTCATTCAGAAATACAAGTACATCACCTGGAGGCGACTGCTGCCCATTCTGTTCACCTTTATCATCATCTCCATCGGAGCCATCTTTGTGCTCAAGCGGATGGAATATCACATACTGAACATATTGCTCGGTATTACGCTGATCATCGTGAGCATCTACTTCGCCTTCTTCAGCAAGCGCATCAAGGTGAAGACTACGCTGCCCGTGCAGGTTACGGCAGGAACATTGAGCGGACTGATGGGAGGATTCTTCGGTATGCAGGGACCACCAGCCGTACTCTACTTCGTCAGTTCAGAGCCCGACAAGGATCGCTATCTGGCGATGACACAGACCTATTTCCTGGTAGGCAATCTGATAATGACACTGGCAAGAGCCTACAACGGTTTCTTCACCACCACGGTCTCCATAGGTTATGTGTATGGAATAGCGGGAGTCATCATCGGCAACCTGATAGGCTCCTGGGTATTCAAGCACCTCAGCAGCTCCCTGCTCAAATACATCATCTATGCCTATATCGGAATCAGCGGATTAACCTTCCTTCTAGGGGCGTAATCCACTGTAAAACAAGCCATTCCATCCAATAGGCATAAAAACATTGATAAAAAAACATAAGATTATGACAAACAAGGAATTGACACTCGCCCAACTGATGAGAGCGATGATTAAGTATGATGGCGGCGATGCGCCACGCATCCAGCATTTCGTAAAGGTGCACGACTTTGCCCGTATGATTGCGATAGCAGAGGGAATGAACCAGGAAGACCTCTTCGTGCTCGAAGCAGCAGCCATTCTTCACGATGTAGGCATTCACGTTTCACAAGCCAGATACGGCAACTGCGATGGCAAGCACCAGGAAGAACTGGGTCCTGATGAGGCAAGAAAAGTACTGTCAGAAGTTGATGGATTCACAGCCGCACAGATAGAAAGAATCTGCTGGCTCATTGCCCATCATCATACTTATCAAGATGTTACCAGCCTCGACCATCGCATTCTGCTCGAAGCAGATTTCCTGGTGAATTCCTTCGAAGCCCACCTTGCTCCCGAAGGCATCATCACCTTCCGCAACCATGTCTTCCGCTCGGAGTCAGCGATCAGTATGCTGAATGATATGTGGGGACTGGAATAAGGAGAATACTTTTGTCCAAAAAAATAATAATTTAAAATCATGGGAAAAACAATAAATAATATGGGAAATAGACAGCCGGATAGCAATGCCGGCTGCAGTAACCAAAAAGGAGTGAAGAATAAGCAAACCCGGCAGTTGGCACTATGGATTGGCGCTTTGATAGTAGGCGCAGTCTTAGGTATGTTCGGCATCAGC
>ERZ791902.1237-NODE-1237-length-12712-cov-1335.473800_pt1 | contig 12712 bp, 15 predicted proteins | sample MGYA00510149_ERZ791902 | MGnify/ENA primary metagenome ERZ791902 (study PRJEB30046, sample SAMN00792060) | human gut metagenome | study: EMG produced TPA metagenomics assembly of the A metagenome-wide association study of gut microbiota in type 2...
ACTGTGGTGCTAACGTGGTGCAGTGGTGTAGATGGTCTATAACCATTATAGTTCGATGATACAATATTGACAATAGATAAACAATATGTTATAGTTAGCATACAAATAATGAAAGGAAGTGAGAAACATGGATTTTATCACTATTGTACAAAACGTAGGATTTCCGATTGGTTGTGTTGCATTTTTGGCTGTGTATGTTAAAGATTTGACAAAGTTACACAGAGAAGAAGTAAATCAACTCACGGAAAAATTAAGTGAACAAACGTTGACCATCCAAAAGCTGGTTGACAAGATTGACGAATTATTGAGAGGTGAAAAAGAATGAGAACTAGTGAAAAGGGAATCAATTTAATTATTGGTTTTGAGGGATTTTGTGGTAAAGCAACCAAAGCAATATCTACCGAAAAGTATTATACAATCGGCTATGGTCATTACGGCAAAGACGTTAATGAAAACGACACAATCACAAAGTCAGATGCTATTGAGTTATTGAAAAAGGATATTAAAAAGTTCGAAACAAAGGTAATGAAATACAACACAGTGTACCGCTTTACACAAAATGAGTTTGACGCTCTTGTGTCCTTTGCATACAATGTGGGAAACATTGACCAGCTGACAGCAAGGGGAACACGAACTAGAAAAGAAATCGCTGACGCAATGTTACGATACATTAAGTCTGGTGGAACAGTCTTAAATGGTTTGAGAAAACGGAGAGTAAGAGAAAGAGAGCTGTTCTTGAACAACTCAATTCCAAAATGTTCGACATCGAACTTTTACCCAAAGTATACAGGTGCGTCTAAAGATTTGAATACAGTATTTTCAGTAATAGGAGTTCCTTCACATCTGAATGGCTCTTGGGAAAAAAGAAAAGCAATCGCCACAAAAAATGGTATTTATGATTATGTCGGAAGTCTTACTGATAATATTAGATTATTAGCTTTAGCAAAATCCGGAAAACTTAAAAAATAAAATAGGGGCATATGCCCCTATTTTAATTTACAAAAAATCCACTGCTTAAAATTTTAATCAATTCTTCTTTTTCAGAATCCGTTGCCCTAATACCGCTAAGGTCAATATGTTCATCACATATCGTATATCCTTTTAATGTATTGATAGTTTTTGTTAAATAACATTTTTTACCTCTAGTATGATTGAATGATTTCAAGGTCTGATAAGTAGGACGGTCTAATATAACATAACACGTTCTATTAGTGCTTGCTACACACATAGGGTTCGGGGATGACGTACTAGCGTAGTGATATTGCGCTTCTGCGCTATTTATAAGAGAAGTCACAGCCCCAACTATGTTACCACTTGCGGCACTTGACGCGATTCCAATTCCACTAGAAATATATCCAGCTTCTACTTGTGCTCTGTTACTTGCAGTAATAGGAATATCAATCCCAAGATTTCCATTGAACTCATATAAACGCACTCCGTCCGATTGTATCTGACACAAACAACCACCAGTAATAATATCTACCGTATAAGAAATTGATAGTGTTTTTCCCATTACTAAATTAGTATCTAATTCTTTAAAACCCACATACGGTAAGTATATTATTACATTAGTGTATGGTGCATAGTCCAAAAAGTTTTGATATTTTTCTGATATTGTAATACTACCTATATTTTGTTTAGTAAAATTATTACTAACTTTATCTCCGTTTACTCCTGTATCTACGTTGCCTAAAATTATTTTCTGTGTTACACCCTCTAACGATAACGGTATACTTTTACAAGAAATGATATTTTCTATCGGATTGTTACATATCAAAGAAAAGTTGTCAAAAATGTTTGAACCCCATAAAAATCTACCTAATTGTTTCAACCTGTCTTTTGTCATTTTGAAAGTTGTTGTAAGTACACCAATACCGGCGGATACATCGCTTGTATCATTATCATTTTCATCATTATCTTTTTCATCTGAATATCCATCATCGTCATCGGATGTCACAATTTTACTTCCTTCATCCCCATCTTTTACTGTAAATGTTGAACCGTCACCAGTTGCAATTTTATTATAAAGACCATTATCATCTTTTTCTAAAAATCCTATATCGCCATACATATGACCATTTTTTTGATTTTTAAATAATTCGCAATACATAATTGACGAGTAATCAGTCGGTAACACAGTAGGGGTTGAATAGTATTCTAATTGTACAGCAATATATACAGTTGCTAAAGTTGCTATTGGTGAAACTATATTTGCAATTTCTCCCCATACCGCGTTATTTATTTGAGCATAGTTTGTTTTAAAATAACTTGGGCTATAATCTACTAACTGCCATTTATGAATAGATACTTTACCGCTTATATCATCATAACCGCCAAAACCGATTCTTATTCTTGCAATATCATTTTTGGTTATAGATGTACAATTCCACTTTAATTTATAAAGTGGACTTTTTGTACCATCTATTGCTAAAGTCCAATCGGTATTCAATTTCGGTGTCGTTTTTTCTAATTCATTATCCCATTTTCCATTTTCAATATTAGTTATTTGTTGTGCAATATTTCCTCTAAGGTCAATTATAGGCATACTACTTATCCATTGTGAATGATTTTCGTTACCCGGTAAACCATTATAACTTGTAAATACTCCGTTATATTTTTTCGATATTTTTATTACATTTTCTCCCCAATAACTATATGGAAATGGGGGGTTATAATAAATGTCTTCTAAATTAGGTTCTATACTAATATGGTGATATATATAATATTCAATATCATTTATGGTTATCGAAGTATTAGGATATTCCGTAAAAGTTTTAGTGGTTTTAAAATCATCGTTTTTGGGGTTAGTGTCATGTGTTAATATTTGATTTTTTACAATTATTGTAGGATTTTTACTTATGACACTAATAAAAAAAGCACTATTTATACTATCAGACGGAAAATTTGTGCTCGATAAAGGTTCGAAAAAGATAGTGGAATCTCCGTCAACCGAAACAAGGTCATTTGTATATCTTGTATATATTTTTTTATCATCTTCATATTTTATAGAATAATTTACAAATATTGATTGTAAAAAACCACTATTATCATTAGTTGTATTTTGGTTTATTTCATTCCAATAATTATCGCTCATTTTTACAACCCCCCATTATTTACAGTTAAATAATAATTAGTTACATTTTCTCCAATTACACCAATATTTTTCTTTTCTCTTATCCGTTTCACTCTTGTCATGACTTCTTCATCAACAAAATAAGGGTTGTTTAAATTTTCTTGCCGTATAATTAAACAACTTAATCCCTTTATATCATTTGCGAAACTGCTCAATACATCTACGTGTAAAGATACGCTTATCAAGTCTCCATTCATTTCAGTAATATCATTTACAAAATAATAACGCTGATACTCTTTTATAAAAGCGTAATTAAATTCTCTTATATGTAAGTCTGAAAGTTTTTTCATTATCAAAATTGGATTAACAATACTGCTACCTGATTTCAGTCGTACTTCTCTTGTTGTTATTTCATTGCTTGTTTTAACTAAATAACGTTTATCAGTTCTAGTTGTTAAAACGCTTAAATGTAAAATGTCACTCATATTATCACCATCCTTTAATGTTCGACATCGAACTTTAATATATACAAATTGCTATCAGTTTTATAATATCATGCGCAACTATTCCAACAAAATTAAAAAGTGCCACTTCTCTTTCAGATTCCAACATTTGTTGACTTGTGGTAACTCCAATATTTCCATGAGTATGGTTTTCATGTTTGTATGTTACTTCTTCTTTTCCTGTTACTGTATCTGTGTGGGCTTGTTGTTGTTGTTGGGAAGTAGATGTTTGAGTGTTTGTTTTTTCTCCGATATTTTCTATAACGGTTGTGGTTTTATTATCTGTTTTTGTAGGAACATTCACCGTACTATTTGTTTCATCTATCCTGTCTAACAATTCATTTGTATGAGAATAGTTATCAAAAGAATCGGTTGTTTTTTCTTGATTATAATAGGTTTCTGAGTCATATGGTGCTACGTTACGTTCAGAAACTTTTTTCCCACTGTCTAAGCTTCTTTCTTTACCGGACTTTGTTAATTTATCTTTTATAACCGTTGTAGTTTCTCCGTACTCCATTTTTTCTGTGGTAGTGTTATCGTTTTTTTGTGCACCATCTACATTATCCGATGTTATACTGGATGTTGTATTTTGCAATCCATAATCGGTACTTCCCGTCGTATCTTTTACAGTGCTGTCTGTTATTGTTTCAAGTCTATCATAATTTTCTATCGGTTCATATTTAAGTAAAGTCGAATTATACAAACGCTCGTAAGTATATTTCTTTACTTTGTATAAATTTACAATCATTTTTTGAATTGTAGTAACGTCTGTTTCCATTGCATTTTCTACAGTTGGACGCACTTGTAATTCTCCGTGATTAAAATTTATCCATTCCGTGAGCATGGTCTGGAAATCTCCACTGCTTAATGGTTCATAACCATTTTGTGCAAAATCAGAATTGGAAAAAGGAAGTACACTATTTTCCGTTATATATTGACTAATTGTTAGCATTATCGTCACCCACTTTCTTTTCTATAATTTTGAATTCCGGTGATAATTCAACGGAAATATTTTTGTTAAAAATCTTATTTATCTCGTTACACGCTTTTTTTCGCTGTTTAAGCATATCATTGATATTTAACAGTAACATCTGTTCGTCATTTTCAACTTCTGACTCAATCATTCTTTCTTTTTTATCACGGTTGTATCGTACACCAATCTCATTAAAAAACATACGCAATAACTCGTTCCTTGCGTCAATACAATCCATTACCCCTAGAGACCCACTAGATGTTAAAGCAAGATTATCAATACCACCGTTGCCCTTTTTCAATAATCCATCATCCAATATCGCGTCAATATCACCGTTATAAAATTTATCAAACATGGCGCGATAACTATCAGCGGTTGTCTGTGAATCTGTAGAAATAATATTTTTAACACGCAAGTTTACAAGAGACATTTTTAATGATACATCGGTATGCGCTAGTAAATTTGCATAACGTTTAATCATTGGATATAATGGATTCCTTAATGCGGTATTGTTTATGATAACACAATCTTCACCTATTTTTCTAGTACCACCGTTAGCAGTTGCCGCGGCATAAGTAAAGTTTTTAAATTCATCCCAATACTGTGTTGGTGTGCTCATTCCTCCGTTTGAAACCATTTCCCCTACGGCTGTGTCATTTACATATCCACAATAACCATATAATAATAATCGCATTTCAATTTCTTTTTGCGGGAAAGGTAAGTCACCACTCCACTCAAAAATTCTTATGGCTTTTTCAAAAAGCATATCAGTCCAATAAGAAATTGATAACGGTAGTTTCATTTCTTCTTTTTCTTCTTTTTTTATATTTTTTAAATTATCACAAAAATCAGATAAAAACATATATACACCACCTTTTTTAAAAAATGTTCGACGTCGAACAATAATTTGTCCGACGTCGCTTGTCAATTTTAGGTTTCGGCAATATAGAAAACAATACCGTTTTCGCTCATGTCGTTGAAATATCCATATGTCGCTTTGTTGTAATAGTTAGTATACTCGTCATGGTTGTTACGTTCTGTAGTTCCGTTACGTTTTGTGATTGTTACTCCCATTGCGTCACGGTCATACATTACAGCAATAACACCTGTCTGCTCAATTATGGTAGTATCATCTAATTTAATATTGATTTTTGAAGTATCTTCGAATCCATAACTGGTTCCGGTTCCTTGCCAGTATGGCAATGTGCTGTATGTATTAGCGATTTTTACCATTTCATTATGATATGTATCAGATTCTAGATACGATACGAGTGCGCTATCAAAATCCTGTAAAACGTTTACCACTAAATCAGCAGTTGGAGTGTGTCGTTTATAATTTTCATCATTAAATAAAACGCTCATGCGTTTCATACGAGAAGCCCACAAATTGATCTGCTGACTTGCCCATTTTAAAAATCCAATATCGCGTAGACAGCTATCGACTGTCAATTTTGCATTTGTTAAAGTATTGTATTCCGTCAATAAGTTATGTTTTCCACACGGCTTGGCTGTGTGTAATTTGTTTGCGATAAATGTTGCACGGGTAAGGTTTTTATTATTCTCTAACGCCACTTCCATATAACTATCCATTGTAACAAAAATAGCATCAATAAGAGTTGCTACTCCCTGTGCTGAAGTAAAAGCGGTCTTAAACATAAAATCAGGAATTGTAACATCAATTTCCCACGTTACCATTTTTTCGAACAATTTCTGTTTGATTGTAGGCTTAATGACAGGGGCAAAAACTGGGGTGTAAGACTCTCTACCGATTTCCCATGCATTGTTTTCTTTTGCTTCCGGTAAGTCCACATAGATTTTCTGAACAATACATCCATACTCAAAAGGTTCTTTTACTAAACCATCATCACCACTCGCGTTGTATCTTCGAATGGAAAAAATAGTCCTACCAATTCTGTCTACAAGAGCTTTAGCAAACTTATCTGTGGATGTATCAGACGATAAAACTTTATCACCCAACGCGACAAGTGTAGAAGTGTCTGTTACTGTGATTGCACTTTCCCCGAATGTCTGTTTTGCTACCTCGTTTACTAAGGCATAAATTTGATTTACAGTACTCATGTTATTTTTCCTCACTTTCCGGTTCATCTGAACCACCATCTTTTTTATCAACATTGTCATTTAATGACATTGTTATCTTTTTATCAAACGCGTCTTTGAACGTTTCTAAAGTTTTAGTTGTGTTCGATGTCGAACTCTCCACAATTTCTTTCATTGTGTTTGCCATATTTTCTATAGCTTTAATTGTAGCTTCATTGTTTTCTGATAACTTATCGCTATTATCATTTTCTACTGGTGGTACTAATGCATCGATACTTCTCATTTTAATACACTCCTTTTTCTTTTTTTATTTGCGTAAACTCTGTGCCACATAAATTATCACTGAATGTTATTTTTTTATTTTTTATCATATCCATTATCATACTATCATATTTTAATAAGTCTGTCAAGTTGTATGTTGCAAGCGGATTGGAAGTAAATTCATCTGTGACAATTCTTTTACAGTTTTTGGGTACTTTTTTAGTTGAGGGATAAATATACAATAAAGTTTCTTTTGTTTCTTTGTGTCTTATCAAATTTATTATAAATTTAAAACTGGTATATTTATAATATATCTGATATATTATATCATAGTGCTCAAGTTTTTCCGGTAAATGTGGATACGTTCCTGTTTCCCACACTCCAGTTGTTATCATTTCTGATTTTTTACCGAAAAACATTTTGGAATTACTTCCTGTGTTTTCGCAATACTCCACCGCTATTGTTACCACAATAGGCTCGCCAGTTTTTTCATCATACTGGTTTGTAAACTGCCTATATATTTCTATTGTGCCCTGTTTTTGCGTTTTTATGTGGGTAAGTTGCCACTCCTCAAAATAAGGACATAATCGGGAAATTGTATTGCCTATCAAAAAAACTCTAACGTAGTCACGTCTTGCTATAGTAGATATAATATCCATAAGGCTTCTTACTTCATTCGCAATGTAACCACTGTCAGTTATAAACTCTTCGAAAATGATATTTCCAATTTTCGGAAAAGCAAGAGACTTATAATGTGTTGCGGATGTTAAAGAAAAAGCAGAACCTATCTTCTTTCTATCGAGAATTTTTTCTTCTTCTTCATGAATTAAATAAATATCTCCTCTATACACTCTTACACTTTCAAACATACCGTTTGTAATTTTAATAATAGGCATATCAGAAAAATAGGCTTCTACGTCACGCGACTTTATTTCGTCCCTCCATCTTCTTAAATATGCTAATTGACAACGTTCTTTCGGTTGTTTAGTTCGTATATCTTTTTCATAATATGCTTCCCATAAAGCAACATACTTTGTAGCATAACTTTTTCCGTTTGAACGTTCACCCAACAACATATTATACATAGCTTTTTTTGATAACAAATTGTCTATATTATAATATCTCTGTTTCTCTTTCAAAAATACTTGTCACCCCTCTCTTATTCTGAACCATTGTCAAAATTGAATCATAATCATCAGTTATACCTAAACTATATGTTGTAGGCTGTGCACATATGCCATGTTGATAATTGCTATTAAATTCATCGTACTGTCCTTTGTTCCATACAATTGGTGTCATATCGTCAATATATGTCATTATTAACTTTTGAGCGTGTTCGACATCGAACACAGTACCGTCTTTAAAATCTTCAATGTCGTGTAACTGTGATACTGCGTTTTTTCTTACACCAGATACTGTCATATGTAACTTATTATCATTATCCACATAACAATATTTTTTAGCACCTAACGTTTTAAACTTTTTATATTGACCATCATCGTCAAATATTCCAAGCCTATGTGGTATACCGTTTCTATCTTTAGGACAAAATTTTTCCCTTGATATTCCTAACATATCGGCACGGTCATTTTCACGTTCTTCTATTCTTTTATTATATTCATTAAAAAAATTAGAATCACAATCTATATACTTTATACTATCAGTATCGCAATAAACAACATTATAGTCAAGGGCTAAAATGCCTTGCCACAAATTGCGTCTTGCATATGCAGTAACCCACACACCAAATTGAAATGCCCCGAAAGTTTTCGAAAGTTTCTTTTTTTCACTTGCTATTTTTGTGTAAAAACTATTTTCGTTCAATAACTCTTTTTTCCACCTATCTTCTTCAAATTCTATCGTATCGGTTATGTTTTTAGTAACCATCATACCATACATTGAATTTACATATTGTTTACTTTTCATATATAACGGCTCTTGTTCTTTGATACCTTTTAATGTGGTTTTATTTCCGTATAGTTCCAATATATACTTTACAAAAGTAGGTGAAAGATAATCATTGCTCGATACCCGAAAATCTATTATATTAAGATTTTCAAAATCGTAGCATAATTGAAACATTTCATAATCAATATTTGTCAGTGATAACTGTGCAAAATCCGCTTTTAAAACTCTACCATTATCCAATGAATAACCTTTTATTTTCGCACATTTTGAAAAAGACAGCCAAGTGTTCCAACGTTTTGATCTCAAATGTTCGACATAGAACGTTATTATGTAACTATATTTATCATTGTTAAAATAATCGTCACAAGGTATTGTTTCTTCAAAATACGTCATAGGGTATTTTTCCAAGCACATTACCGTTGGATAACTCGACGCTATATCTTTACTGCGAATTTTTTCTAAAACTATATTAGTATGTATTGCATTACTATGTGTATAACCGCCCATAAAGCAATCACACAATAACGAATAATCTTCTATTGTTTCCGGTATAAGTTTTATACAACGTTTCCTGTATTTGTATTCACTAGTTACGTTCATGCGGTCAATTACTTCTTTTCGCACTTCTCCAGTTTGGGTAAACGGTATATCAATTATATGACCGTATTTTTCTTTGTATTGCAACAACCCATAATACATAACCAATACATCGTTAAAACAATAAGCTAACTCTGTATCAGTAAGTTTCGTTTTTGGTGTCCTCAAAATTGTATAATCTAAATCACCTACCAATTTTTTTACTTTTAATTTTCGTTGTTCCGCCCATACTGCCAAACTCATATTTGTTAAAAAATAACTACACCGGAATTGATATGTGTTCCATTCTGCAAACAAAGGCTTTCGAGCCTGTCTAGCAAAAACATAATCAAATTGTAACACGTTTATTAAAAACTGGAATTCGAACGAAAAATTGTGTATATACACAGTTTTCCTGTGTGGTTCGTAGTATTCCAATTCTTGTAAAAAATCTTTGAAATCTTCCAGTGTTCTTCCCCAAAAAACGTTATCATTTATGGAGAACTGCCACACATAACATATAGCAAACTTCTTGCAATCTTCATAATATTTTTTACTTTTCCCTAAGTATGGTTCAAGTTCGTCACTATCTTTATGTAAAAATCCACTGGAAGTTTCTATGTCAAAACACATAATATCATCATTGACTATATCGGCTCTATTTTTCTTTTTAAAATAATGGGTTTGAAAGTCGATTTCTGATAATGGGGAATCTCTAATGTTGTACATACACAATCACAACCTTGATAAAATATCAGATACAAAATCTCTAAAATTTACATTATTTCTTTTTTCTGTACTAAGATTATTCCAACGCATTAGTACAGTATCAACACTTTTTCTAAAGTTTGGCTTATCTTCTTTACCCATTCCCTTCCAAACTGAAAAAATATCCTCTAACGAGTATGGGTTTTCTGTAAACCGTTCAACACGTTCTGCCGTTGCTACTGCTCTATCAGAATCTTCATAAAACAATTCTTTAATTTTCTCCCATGATGGGGATGAAAAAACAGTATCCCAGAAAACTACTTGTGACTGACTCATGTTATTGGTAAACTTATTAAAACCCTTATTTTGTAAAGTTTTTTTAAGTCCTCTAATTGTGCTATAACCAGACTGTTTATAAGTCTCTGCTATATCAATTAACTGTTTTTTCTTTTCTTCTGTCAATCCGGCAACTTTAAACGTTGGAACTCCAATAGACTCATAACCATAAACCATATCTAATTGATGTTTTATTATCTGAATTGAGTCGTGTTCTTCCCCTAGATAGGCTGTCATACGTTTCAAACGCTTATTCATATTCGCTAAAAGTCGCCGTGGATTTTCAGAAATTATTGTTTTATCATCAGGCATTACAGATCACACCACTCGAACCCGACACAATTTTTTTTGTATTTCTTATCAACATATTCATGTGCTTTTATTCCAACTAAACCTTTTTTAATTAATGTAATGGATTCAGAATCTTTCAAAATCTCACGAACTGTATCAGTCATATGTGACGGTAGATCTACCAACCGTTTTTCAGACTTAATAATTGCAACCGGATGATCGTCATACATCCCTTTATCATTTATGTATAATCCATCAATCTTTACCACATTACTTCCGTTACTTTTTACAAAATCGTAACCGTCCATAAATGCATAATCTTTAGTATCAATATCAAAGATAACGTTTCCTTTATTGTACTTCTGTGCAAAACTCATAATTTTACCTCTTTCTCTCCGTCATGCCGATAAGACAGCCATTTTTTTTTTTTTTTTATTTTTCAAAATGTTTCACGTGAAACATTTGAAAGTTCGATGTCGAACACTAAAGTTCACATACGTGATTTTTTGGTTTTCTAACTTTCTTCCTACACTGAATACTAGCTTCGATGATAAATTGACAGTTAGATAAACCAGCCATATCGCTCTTTGATATTGCATACCGCACGCAACGCTCAACATTTTTTGTCGTTGTAGCGTGTTCTTTTGCGATTGGTCGGTACAATTTATACATATGATATGGCAGTGTTCCGTCCTCAACCGACGCTTTTACTGCATACGTGAGGTATTTAAACCCCACGGACTTGATCGGAACGTTGTGTTTTTTCAGATACTGTACTACTTCCATAACTTAATTACCTCGTTTACAGCTTCGGTGTCACCGATATGCTGTTTTTTCATGTAAGACAAAACTTTTACGACTTCTTCCGGTGAAAGAGTCATAATGACATTGTGTAACATAGTCTCTCTTGTGTCGGACTCTTTTTCTACTTCCTGTCTTTCTTCTACTGCTGTTTCTTCCGGTTTCTTGTCTGTGTTTTCTGTTTCTTCTGTAGGTGTAACTTCTGCTACTACCTTGGAATCCGCAGTGTCTTCCTTGTATGCTCTTACCGCATCACGAATCTCTTTTACAGTATCGTCTTTATCAATCATATAGTCGTCAAGTAGCTGTGGTGCTTCTTCCTTAGGCAGACACATGATCTCGTAAACCTTGTTTAATGACCAACCAGCAAAAACTTCATTGCTATCGCGGAAGTCAACCGCCTTTTTCATCTTGTTGCAGTTACTACGGGAAATGCCTATAAAGTTTGCAAACTCTTCTTCATTATTGAAATCGTCCTTAAACGTTTCTTTTGTCAGAATGTCGTGAACCTGTTTTGCAATTACCCACTGTGACGCGTTGACACTCAATACCTCGTTTTGGATAACTCCCAGCGAATCTTTAAGTGCTGTGTTTGTGAGTGCGTTGATTTTCCCTGTAATCATGATTTCGTTCATATTGTTTCTCCATTCTCCCCGATGTGCCGTTAGGTCAGCGATTTTTTATTTATTACAGAGACCGTACATATCGTTAAGTATGTTTTTATTTAATATGTAATCTCTGCTTATATCATTTTTATTATCCTTTACGGAAAATGCATAATAATCGAATATGTCACTCAAACTAACTTTCGACATATCTACATAGACCGCATCAGTATCGAATCCAATGTATTCCAAAAAAATCACCTTACTTTCTTAATGTTCGATGCCGAACACTATATTTTAATGATAAGACCACCAGACCATTCTTTTATGCGGTTGATGTGGCTGTTTATGTATTTATCGTCACAACTGTCTAAGTTTCCGTTATATAAAACCTTGAAACCATGGTCGGTGTCTTTACCTATAATAACATCATTATTACTTTCAAAAACCATGTAAAAATCTGCTATCGTCATATTATCACCTCTCTCTATTTATGTCTCATTCCTTACTACTCTTATATTATAGCATACGCTGATAGAAAATGCAACAAAAACTTTAAAAATGTTACAAGTTTGGTCACACTTTAAACTGCTAAACTGCACCACATCAGCACCACACC
>ERZ791902.1243-NODE-1243-length-12655-cov-2.240635_pt1 | contig 12655 bp, 12 predicted proteins | sample MGYA00510149_ERZ791902 | MGnify/ENA primary metagenome ERZ791902 (study PRJEB30046, sample SAMN00792060) | human gut metagenome | study: EMG produced TPA metagenomics assembly of the A metagenome-wide association study of gut microbiota in type 2...
TCATCTAAAAAAAGTGGTTGCAAAGGTACTGGCGGAGAAGGCGGATAGTATTAGAAGAAAACGTCTACAAGGAAATACCCAAGAACAAAGCAGAAAACAAACAGAAACAAGAATGGGGATTGGAAATAAATCTAAGGAAGAAAAAAAGGCTATCCGTATTGGAGAATTAAAAAAGATTAAAGCACAGATAACAGAAATAAATCGTGCTCTCGATTGTGTGAACAAAAAAGGAGCATGGAATCTGTCAGATGTTGACAAAATGGAGCAGATTGCAAATGAAATTTTGAAGGCAGCGAAGAAGTATAAGGAGAATAAATAAGTAGGAGGAATCAGGTATGGCAATAACAAATGAATTTGTAGAAGCAGTACAATCAGAAAATATCATGCGTGTGCGTATTATGCTGAAAGATAGTCTTTTACTGGATCCAACCTCAGGACAGTTTCAGGAAATGGAACAGTATGCGATGAAACAGTTGGGGAACATTTACACAGAACATGACGGTGAAAAACTGAATTTTGATGTTACTTCATGGAATGAGGATTATTTAAACCAGCAAATGGTCGCTGTGATCGGTTGCTTTTCCAAAGAGCGGGTGGAACTTTTAAAGAGCATGGTTCGTTTCCTCTATAAAGAAAAAGCAGATAAGATCCGTAAGGAAACCAGCGAGGCTCATGTACAGAGCCATATCACCCGGAAACAAGTGGGGGTTGGAGTATCAGCTGCTGGTGTTGTGTTAACTGCAGCAGGTATTTGCACTTCTCATACATTCATTACTATTGGAGGTGTGGCCGCTGTCGCTGCTGGAATTATTTTGATCGTCAGCGATAAGGAGGGTGCTTAATGGAAGAACTGATGGAAAGAACACAGGGCAGTTCTGCTGTACCGGTGAAATCCTATGCTGATCTTGCACAGGGATATCAGACGGCTTTGAAGGTTGTTGATGATGTGATTTTAAAAAATTATATATCAGACCTTTCTAAGATGGAGATTGTGCCGTTAAGTGATCGTGTATTGAAGTCCAATATCCGGGATAATGTTCGTTTCTTTAAAATTAATGAAATGGTTTATGAGAAGGATGAATTAGCCACTTATAAATTTGCCAGTGTATTTAACGCCTTATCCATTACCGATAGTGCAGTTTTTATTATTATCGACAGTGACGGAGTGAAAACAGATTTTTATATGGGAGTCCGTTCGTTGGATGAATATCGGACGATTAGTTCCTTGAAAAATACTGTGGAAAATGCGATGAAAGGACAGTTCCCGGGGATTAAGACCTTTGATGATTATACGATTGAGGATATGGAAAAGATTCTTGATCAAATGAGAGCGAAGAGTGTTTCGGCAGTTTCCTGTGTTGCGAATAATAAAGCCCATGAACACACATCCAATCAGTCTTTTGTACAGGGTCTGGAAAAACTTGTCCAGTCCATGCAGGGGGAAAAATATACGGGAATAAGTATTGCCAATGGCACGTCACAGTCACAGTTGAGAGAATTGCGTAAAGGGTATGAAAATGTATATACTCAATTATCGGCGTTTGCCTCTACCCAGGTAAATTATACCAGCAATAATGCCTTTAATTATTCTGTTGCAGAAACAAAAGGAGACAGCAAGGCAACGACCCATACGACGAATTATTCTGAGACGCGGAGTGAATCGAATACAAATGGAACATCCGTTTCACATGGGGAATCGCAGGAGAGTGCAGCGGGAAAAACAATTAAAGGTGTTGCGTCCGCAGCATCTTTATTGGGCGCAGCTCTGGCTCCTGTTATAGGTGGTGCAAGTTTAGCTGTTGGAGGTGTTGTTTCTGGCGGCCTTGGCATGTTAGGGTCAGTGATAAGCAAAAATGTATCGGATTCAACATCGAGGAATGAATCCATTACTAAGGGCCTTTCCACAACAGATGGATACAGCGATGGGGTAACCAATACCACGAACTACAGCAGTTCCAAGACAGAAGGACAGACAAAGGGGATGTCAGAGGGAATGACACTCACCCTTCATGATAAATCCATTGAAGATATCCTGGAGCGGATCAATAAACAGTTAAAACGTATAGATGAATTTGAAAGCCTTGGAATGTATGAGTGTGCTGCGTATTTTCTTTCGGATAATCAGTATGCGGCAGAGGTGGCGGCATCTACCTATAAAGCACTGATGCGGGGAGAAAATTCAGGCGTTGAAATTGCCGCGATCAATTCGTGGGGACAATTCCAGCAAGAGAAGACAACGATGATCGCGCAGTATGTAAAAAATTTTATCCATCCGGTTTTTAGATACCAGGGACCGACAGGAAATATTGAAGTGACTCCTTGTTCTCTGGTCAGTGCGAATGAACTGGCGATTCATATGGGATTACCAAGACATTCGGTATGCGGGCTGCCAGTGATCGAGCATTCTGATTTTGGAAAAGAGATCGTGACTTATGATGGAATAAAACATACCAATGGAATTAATCTGGGAAAAATATTTAATATGGGAAGCGTTGGGAAAAGCAAGGTCACACTTGATCCAGATAGTTTGACCATGCATACTTTTGTCACAGGTTCTACAGGCTCTGGTAAAAGCAATACCGTATATGAAATTCTGCGTCAGTTGGACAATTTTGGTGTCCATTACCTGGTCATTGAACCGGCCAAAGGAGAATATAAAAATATTTTTGGCCAGTTTGCGGATGTGAAGGTTTACAGCACCAATCCAAAGGTTGCGGGTCTCCTGAAAGTGAATCCATTTAGTTTTCCAGAAGGAATTCATGTTTTGGAGCATATGGACAGGCTGGTGGAGATCTTTAATGTGTGCTGGCCGATGTACGCGGCGATGCCTGCGATCTTAAAGGAAGCCATAGAGCGGGCGTATGTTTCAACTGGATGGAACATCAATACTTCAGAAAACACAGCAGAGGGACGATTCCCTAATTTTGCTGATTTATTGGAGCAGATCGAACTGGTAATCGATGAGTCTAAGTATTCCGCAGATAGTAAGGGCGATTATTCCGGAGCGCTTATGACGAGGGTGCGTTCTTTAACAACCGGGTTAAATGGTCAGATATTCTGTGGGGACGAGATTAGTAATGGAGATTTGTTTGATAAGAATGTGATCGTTGATCTGAGCCGTGTTGGCTCAGCAGAGACGAAATCATTGATCATGGGCCTGCTTGTCATGAAGCTGAACGAATACCGAATGGGTTCTGGAAGAATGAATTCTTCATTGAGTCATGTTACGGTTCTGGAAGAGGCTCATAACCTGTTAAAGCGCACATCAACAGAACAAGTGTCCGAGGGAGCGAATGTTCTTGGAAAGTCAGTAGAATTGCTGGCAAATTCTATTGCTGAGATGAGAACTTATGGAGAGGGATTTGTGATCGCAGATCAGGCACCGGGTTTACTGGATATGTCAGTAATCCGCAATACAAACACCAAGATCATTCTCCGGCTGCCAGAGAAAACAGACCGGGAATTGGTGGGATATGCTGCTGGACTGAGAGAGGATCAGATCCCGGAATTAGCAAAACTGAAAAAGGGTGTTGCTGCAGTATATCAGAATGACTGGGTTGAGCCCGTTCTGGTTCAGGTTAATAGATGTGAGATACAAGAGAAAAATTATGTGTATGAAGGTGATGAGGTATATACAGATACGACGGATTACCGGAAACAGGTGATATATTTTCTGATTCAGGGCCGATTAAATGAAAAACTGGATTTTGATATCCATACAGTAGAAAAAGGATTTAAAAAGTTAGGATTGTCTGCTCGGAATGAAAAGCTGATAGAAGATCTTCTGGATGAGTACAACGAGACGGAAAAACTTAATTTGTGGAAGGATGGCAGTTTTAGAAGACTTTCCCGGTTGGTAACGGATATCCTGGATACCAGAAAAAAGGTAGAACGGGCAGTTGTTTCTGCAAAGGATAATTCAGAATTGACTTCAGACTTAAAAAAGATGATCGACCAGTTGATTCCTGAGGTCAATGAAGAGGCTGCACTTACATTATGCCAGTGTTTTATGAAAGACATGAGTGCGCAGGAAGACGAATCTGAGATTCGGAGAAACATCTACAAGTATTGGTTTGATTCTGTAAAGGAGGGAACGATCCTATGATTGGCGGGATGAATGGTCTGAAAGAGACGAAGGATATAGCGGCCGGAAAATTTGCCGAAAGTTGGCTTGCGAAACAAGTGGACAAGGTAGAATTCGCAAGTAAGAATTATGATGCTCCTATTGTGAAAGAAGTGGGAGAACCAATCAAAAATAAGGTAGACGGCCTGGCAAGGGAAAAAGAAGTAAGAGAAGAATTAGAGAAGAGATACCCTGAGGAGGAAGGCTATCAGATTATTTCTGAGGCATATCTCAGAGATAAAGATGGAAACATTGTCAAAGATCCAGTTACCGGTGAGGCCAGACGTATTGATTATGTAGTGGTCAAGGATGGAAAAGTTGTAGATTCCATAGAGGTCACTTCTCAAACAGCAGATAAAACCGAGCAGACAGCGAAGGAAGAACGGATACGGGAAGCAGGAGGAACTTATATCCGGGATAAGGACGGCAATCTTGTAAAAATTCCCGCGCATGTACATACACGTATTGAAAGGAGAGATTAAAAATGCTTGAGATATATGATAAGGCACAGTGGCACATCGATGCAGGTGAAAATTCTGAGGCAGTGATCCACAAGTTTGAGGCGGTATTTCAGTTTCTGAAAGCAAAAGGACTGCTCCAGAGAGAAGGGGAAGAAATGCTTGAGATTGGAATTGATAGCAGTATTTCCCTTCATGAGAGAATGGTAACGGAAAAAGGAAGAGAGTTTTTAAAGACCTGCTATGATAAAGTGATTGACCAGGGAGCTGATACAATTGCGGACGGATTGGCGCGAGAGTATGATGCATTTGAGAAAAATGCTGGATTTTCTGGAAAATAACAGGTATTGAAAAATGGAGATTTTTAAACACGCATGTAAAGTGTTTATAAATCTCCATTTTCATTTTTTGACAGTTTACTTTTGCGCTCAAATAAAAGATAATTTAAGCGTAAAAGTATAAAGAGGTAAAAATCATGAAAAAGGATATGATTGAACAATTGATTGAAGAGGTCCATTACGCAAAAGATGATACCTTACAGATGGGGGCCTATGAAGTTACTTTCAGCAGTGGGAATTTAGTTCGGGCGTATGACAAAAAACGATGTATTTGTGATATGATCAGGGAATGGAAAAAATATGATGTTCAGGTATTTCAGACAGCAATGAAAGAGTATATGGCATCAAAAGATAAAAATGTGTCATTACTTGTGGAATATGCGGTAAAGCTTGATATCCGGGATAAAGTTATGATGTATGTGGAGGTACTGGTATGATTCATACTGCGAAGCAATTGGATTTGATATAGAATGTATTCAAAAGTCTCTTTAAGAGATTAGGAGACGGCCTGTTGCGAGGCCGCCTTCTATTGTCTAAAATAAATCATGAAAGTATTTTTACATAATCTCCCTGGCTGTTCAGCCACATGGTTAATCCAATCGATCCGAAAACTTCCACATCCACCAGATAGCTTCCATCTTTCTGTTTCACAGCTTTGGCAGTAGGCAGTCGGTCTAAAACTGCATTAATATCCGGGCCAGTGTAGAGAAACTGTTTTTTTTGCAGTTTGCCGCCGTACATAAATGGAATCCGTTTACGGAATTCCCCTTCTTCAAAACGGTCGCGATATGGAATGGAGAAGGATTCATCAGTGATTTGATAAGTTTGAATCCGGTCAATCCGGTAAATGGTTGGGTAACCGGGATGAAGTTTTTCATTATCCCCATAGTAAGCAATCAAATAAAAATAGTATTCTGAGCAAGTAATTCCGAGCGGTTTGACAGAGACCTTTGAGATAGAACCATTGGTTTTCTGGTATTCTATATGGACGAGCTTCTGGTGGTAGACAGCAGAGCTGAGATTCCAGATCATATCGATCAGACATTTCCCATGATGGGGTTCCACATAATGGAACAATTCGTTGCGCAGCAATTCGGACATTTTCTTTTTTTCTGCGGTTGGAAGGCAGGCATCCACCAGTTCCAAAATAATTTTTTCTATTTCGGCTTTAGAAAGAGAACGATTTTCCAGCAAGATTTTTGAGACAGCGAATAATTCCGCATTGCTAAGGGTGACGGTTCTGGAATTGACTAACCGGAATCCGCCAATAGTACGGTCATAAATAACATCAGCCGTTTCGCCATGTCTGGTTGCCTGATTGGAGCAAAAATCACGGATGGAGTCAATATCGCGTTGGATCGAGCGGGTAGTAACACCATATTCCAACGCTAATTTATCTTTATGAAGAACTTCTCCGTCAAAAGACGGCTGTAAAGTTCCAACACGCGGTCGTGTTTTTTTGTACTTTCACTCAATGTTCAATATCCCCCTCTTGTATAATCTTCTTTTATCATAGCACAGGTAAATGACATATCGTGTCATAGTATGTGATATTCTAAAAATTTCCCAACATTGCAAATAATGCTAATAATCAAATAATACGACAAAACAATGCTAATAGCAACTTTAAAAACATTTCTGAACCGATAAAATGATAAGTGATAGAGAAAGTATGTTCGTGATCGTATGAAGAGATTGGGGGAAGCCGATGGGTGAGATTGATTATAAAGAGATAGGAAACAGAATTCGCGTTGCCAGAATAGCATCGAATCTCACCAGAGAAGAGGCCGCAGAGCGATGTGGAGTTACCAGTTCCTATTATGGTAATCTGGAGCGTGGAGACCGGAGGATGAGTCTGGATACGCTGGTGCGTGTGTCGGAAGGACTTGATCTGTCACTGGATCTGTTGGTGTATGGGAAGGGAAAAGAGGAAAAGGATGAATTATCTGCGATGCTGTCAGAGATTCTTCACCGGTATGGAGAAAAACAATTGGAAAGATACTTGGAAGTGATCCGGGCGTTGAGTGGAATTGCGGATAAGTTGTAAAAGGGCCGTTCAGAAATGAGCGGTCTTTTTTGTACCATAGGAAACTTCGTCCTATGACACAAAAAACGCTCCGCGGGATGCGCACTCGCGCGAAAAAGAAACATGTCGCAAGCGACCGCGCTCGGCGCGAGAATGTGCCAAGGCACATTCTTTCTTGTACCAGCGGAAAAATAGTGGTGGAACTTGCTATTTCCTGGATGCGATGATAAGATGGATGTATACATGTATATCGTTGCAACGAATCATAGGAAGGAAGTGTGCGGTCATGGGAATTTTTGTAAATCCTGGGAATGTGGCGTTTCAGGTTGCGTTAAATTCAGAAATATACGTCGATAAAACCGGTCTGTTAAATTATACAAACCGTGTTATGGATACAACTTCTAAATTTATCTGTAACAGTCGTCCACGCAGGTTTGGAAAATCCATTACCGCAGATATGCTTACTGCCTACTATGGCCGTGGATGCGATTCGAAAGCCATGTTTTCTGAGCTGGAAATTGGAAAAAGTGCAGAATTTCAGTGGCATTTGAATCAGTATGATGTCATTCATCTGGACATTCAATGGTGCCTGGAACCTGCTGGTGGGGCTAAAAGAGTATTGGCTTACATTGCGGAGCAGACGATTAAGGAACTGAGAGAGTATTATCCACAGGAATTGCCAGAAACGATTGCATCCCTGCCAGAATCTCTGTCCCGGATCAATGCGGCAACAGGGAAGAAATTTATTGTGATCATTGATGAGTGGGATGTTCTGATCCGCGATGAGGCGGCTGATAAACAGATACAGGAAGAGTATATTAATTTCTTACGTGGCCTTTTTAAGGGAACAGAGCCGACGAAATATATTCAGCTTGCCTATCTCACAGGAATTTTACCGATCAAGAAGGTGAAAACGCAGTCAGCCCTTAATAATTTTGATGAGTTTACCATGCTGGATGCGAAGATTTTTGCGGATTATATAGGTTTTACAGAATCAGAGGTATCGGAACTTTGTCAAAAGTATGGGGTGGATTTTGATGAGGTAAAACACTGGTATGACGGCTATCTGCTGAGAGGGACGCAGGTTTATAATCCGAAAGCAGTTGTGGAGATCCTGAAATGGAAGCAATTTCAGAGCTACTGGTCCGATACCAGTTCCTATGAAGTGGTGGTGCCGTTGATCAATATGGACTTTGATGGGTTGAAAACGGCGATTATTGAAATGCTGTCGGGGGCATCTGTCAGTGTCAATGTAAAGTCATTTCAGAACGATACGGTAAGTTTTTCCAATAAGGACGATGTGCTTACTTATTTGGTCCATCTGGGGTATCTGGGATATGATCAGAATAAAAAGATGGCTTTTGTTCCCAATGAGGAGATCCGACAGGAATTGATAATGGCGGTTAAGAGTAGTGGGTGGCATAGGTTTGTTGAGGGGTAAAAGTGTCCAAACGTAATAGTATGTTTTAAAGGATAGAGGGATTGATTACGATTATACAGATCAATCCTTCTATTTTTTAATCAATAAAATTTGTTCAAACTTTTTGAATTTTTCCAGGATGACATGATATGTCTATGCAGAGTCTTAGGATAAAAGTAGATCTTGAAAAGGAGATGGAAAAGGAATGAAACAATACAAAGTCTCAGTCCTGAGAATTGGGACGGTTCTGGTCTGGGCGGAGGATGCGTGGGAGGCGAAGGAGAAGGTTCAAAGGTTATCCATGGACCGGTTTCATTGGTTGTCAAAGGAGGATGGGATTCCGGAGGATTATCTGATTACGGGTGTTGAAGAGTGTAGGGCTTAAAGAGGTTAAAAATAAGAAAATAGTTGGAGGTACGTTATGCTGTTTACAGATATGTTTGCACAGACAGGTAAGGATATAGGAGAGATTTTGCATGATCTTGGAGAAGAGGAAGTAGAGAAACGGTGGAATGAAGAGAACAGGATCAGACAGGAAAGAACCATAGATATGGGGAAATTGATTGAGATCGCTGATGCGGCGGTGGAAGAAAAGAATGCCGCAATGCAGCGGGCGGAGGAGTATCTGGATTCGATTACTGATCAGAAGAGCGTGAAAAAATGCATCATGAATATGCTGGAATATACATTTATGCTGGGCATGAAAGGAAAAAAGTCTAATTATTTCGATGAGGACCGGGAAGCGAATTATAGGGAAATAGAAAAAATGATTTTGTCCAATCCGTATGGCTCAGAAAAATCCCAAAAAGCCATTGGGGAAGTGGCGAGAGAGGTGGAAAGGATCTGCGTCTATCTTACCAATCCGAGAAAATTTGAAGAAACAGGATATGAGGCTGGATACCAGTTGGGAATGGGATCGGATTTTCGGTTTGTGGTATGGGCTTGTGTACATGCATTTCTGATTCCGGGCCTGATTACAGATTATGAGCAGATCAAGGCTATGATGGATGTTCAGATTTCCATGGAAGCACGCCGTTGGAATAAAAATTTGGATAAAATGAAGGATGTTTCCAAAGCGACAAAAGAACTGTTTGTGATGGAGACTGTGATTGAGGGGCAGCGGTATACGGCGCCGATTCTGGGGCAGGCGGATGAGTTTGAACGGGTTTTGGAGAAGATTGCGGAAGATGGAAAGTTTGGGCTTTTTAAAATTGAATGATGATGAAATGGAGCATCTGTCCTAAAAAAACAGATGCTCCATCAATATCTTCCCTCCAATCAGAATCAAAATCACTCCCCCGGCAAATTCCGCTTTTGACTTATATTTCATCCCGAAAACGTTACCAATTTTCACACCCAGAACAGAGATCACAAAGGTAGTGATGCCGATGGTGGAAACAGCCGGAATTAGGGACATCTGTAGGAAAGCGAAGGTGACGCCGACGGCCAGCGCGTCGATGCTGGTGGCAATGGCGAGGATCAGCATTTCCTGGAAATGGATGGAAGGGCTGCTGGTCTCGGTCTCGTGGTCGAAGGACTCTTTGATCATGTTGCCGCCGATGAGAGCCAGGAGAATGAAGGCGATCCAGTGGTCGTAGGCAGTGATGGACTGCTGGAAGCGGGAGCCAAGGAGATAGCCGATGGCGGGCATCAGGGCCTGGAAGGTGCCGAAATAGAGGGCGATGATGACGGCGTGTTTTTGGTTGAAGTGTTTCGAGGATAAGCCTTTGCAGATGGCAACGGCGAAGGCATCCATAGATAAGCCGATGGCAAGAAAAAGCAGTTCAAATGGTGACATAGGAAAGCCTCCGGATGTTTAGGATTGTGTTATGTGCCGGAAAGGGATGATATGATGTAATTGTTCAATAGGACTGTACTTGCTGTGTTGACCGTGATCTTATACGAGCAAGAGCGGACTGAGCAGTTACGTTACGATAAAGTATATGGAAAATGATTGAATCTTATCCATGGAGCGTGTGTGTTTCTACTCACGATTGTATTATGATTCGATATCAGGGGCCAAAAGTCAGAAATCAGGAGCAAATTTGTTTGCAGGAGAATTTTGCCTCAATAATCATGATAAAAAAATATCAATAAAAATCCAATGACCATGACTTGAAAAGTGCCAATGAACGGTTAATTTTTTAAACTTCTAATGCTTAATTTTATAAAGTTCTGAAATTAACTCTTGCAAATAAAAATTGATTGTGCTATGATTCAGTCAAAATTTTTAGAGGCTATGAAAGAGACTCTTACCAGGAAACTTGACAGGAAGAGGGCGTCACCGACTGAGAGCGCCGTCATGAGGGAATCGGTAAAGGGAACACTCTGGAGCTGATGCGTCGAAGGTTCAGATAATGATGATGCGGCAGGTATGAAACCTGAATGGCAGAAGCAGAAAACAGGCAGTAGGCGTATCCGTAAGCATGCGTTAAGTGCAGAGAGTGGAGTACCGGATTGTTAGATCTGGCTGCTCAATGCGGGTGGTACCGCGGGAAGATGTTTGTTGATCCCGTCCCGGAATATGTAATCATATTCCGGGACTTTTTTTTCGCGTACAACGAGCCAAAGTCCTGGAATATAAAACATTCTTAAGCAGTGCTGGTAATACTTAGGACAGCACGCCATGGACAAGGAGGATACCGAATATGATGGAATTTATGGATGGAGTAAAAAAGAAAGAGACACTTGGCATCAGCCAGATCTTAGAGGGCGATTACACAGGAAAGACTGTGGAGATGGAAGGTGCAGTCCATACGATCCGTGATATGGGTGAGGTTGCGTTTGTGATCTTGCGAAAAGCGGAAGGACTGGTACAGTGTGTCTTTGAAGAAGGCGTTACCGAGTTTGACTTAAAGGATCTGAAAGAGGAATCCGCAGTGGTGATAACCGGTGTGGTTGCCAGAGAAGACAGGGCGCCCCATGGATTTGAGATCCGTCTGAGAAAGATCAAGGTCTTATCCCAGCCTGCGGAGATTCTTCCAATCGCCATCAGCAAGTACAAGATGAACACTTCCCTGGAGACCAAACTGGCGCTTCGGCCGGTTTCCCTGCGGAATGTGAGAGAACGGGCGAAATTTAAGATCCAGGAGGGAATCGTCAGAGGCTTCCGGGAGTTTTTACAGACCCAGGGCTTTACCGAGATCCATACGCCAAAGATCGTAGCCCGCGGTGCAGAGGGCGGTTCCAACGTATTTAAACTGGATTATTTCAACAAGAAAGCGGAGTTAGGACAGAGCCCGCAGTTCTATAAACAGACCATGGTCGGCGTGTTTGACCGGGTATTCGAGGTGGCTCCGGTGTTCCGTGCGGAGAAGCACAACACCACCAGACATCTGAATGAATATGTGGGTCTGGATTTTGAGATGGGTTACATCGATGGATTTGAAGATGTGATGGCGATGGAAACCGGATTTTTACAGTATACCATGGCGCTTCTGGCAAAGGATTATCAGAAAGAGCTGGATATGCTGGGTGTGAAGCTTCCGGATGTGAGCCGGATTCCGGCAGTGCGGTTTGATCAGGCCAAGGAACTGGTATCTGAGAAATACAACCGGAAGATCCGCAACCATTCGATCTGGAGCCGGAGGAGGAAGTGCTGATCGGACGGTATTTCAAAGAGGAGTACGACAGTGATTTCGTATTTGTCACTCATTATCCGAGCAAGAAACGTCCATTTTATGCGATGGATGATCCGGCAGATCCGAAATTCACTTTGAGCTTCGACCTGCTGTTTAAGGGCCTGGAGGTGACCACCGGAGGCCAGCGAATCCATGATTACCAGGAGATCTTAGCTAAGATGGAGAAGCGGAACATGGAACCGGAGGACATCGCTTCTTATCTGATGATCTTCAAATATGGTATGCCGCCGCATGGTGGACTGGGAATCGGACTGGAGCGTCTTACTATGAGACTGTTAGATGAGCAGAACGTGAGAGAGACATCTTTATTCCCAAGAGATGTCACAAGATTGGAGCCATAAAAAGGGCGGAAAGGAGATCATTATGGCAAACATTATCAGCGATGAAACCATCGATTATGTAGGCATTTTAGCAAAATTAGACCTTTCTCCAGAGGAGAAGGAAGCGGCCAAGAAGGATATGGGCCGGATGCTGGATTACATCGATATGTTAAATGAATTAGATACCAGTGCGGTAGAGCCTATGTCCCATGTATTTACCATGACGAATGTATTTCGTGAGGATGTAGTGACCAATGGAGATGACCGTGACAATATGTTAAAGAACGCACCGGAATGCAAGGATGGTTCTTATAAGGTTCCAAAGACCG
>ERZ791902.1251-NODE-1251-length-12569-cov-34.695621_pt1 | contig 12569 bp, 9 predicted proteins | sample MGYA00510149_ERZ791902 | MGnify/ENA primary metagenome ERZ791902 (study PRJEB30046, sample SAMN00792060) | human gut metagenome | study: EMG produced TPA metagenomics assembly of the A metagenome-wide association study of gut microbiota in type 2...
GAGACTTTACATGGTAACTCTTGAGACTTTACCCAGTAAAACCTATGCTTTTACCATGTAAAGTCTCACGATAAGTTTGGTTCGCTCGAATTGAAAATTGCACACTTTTGCGAAAAACACTGCAAAAGCTTCTGAATCATCCGTTTACGCTTGCACGCTCAAAACTCGCGAAAAATGAAAAACAAAATCCGTTGTCGGTTTTTCGCGAGTTATGAGCGTGCAAATCATGCAAATATTGTCTTGGCAAAAAGTGTGCCAGACTTTGTTGCTGCTTACTTCTTCATCAGCGATACGGCGAAGCCGCCGCCGCGTGCCTGCTTAACCTTCAGCACATCGCCCTTCTTCACGGTGCGGTGCAGGATGGTGTATGCCTTCGGGTTCTTCTCGTAGTCGGCGTTCTTGCCGTCCTGGTAGATGGCGCAGTCGTACTTGGCGCCTGCGTCGAGGAAGTCGAGCTTCACGGTAGTCTGACGGGCGTTGTTGGTCTTTCCGCCCACGAACCAGTTGTCGGTGCCCTTAGCCTTGCGAGCCACGGTGATATACTCCGCTGGCTCAGCCTCCAGATACTTCGAGTCGTCCCAGTCGCAAGCCACGTCGCGTATGAACTGGAAGGCGTCGTCGTACTTCTCGTAGTGCTCCGGCAGGTCGGCTGCCATCTGCAGCGGCGAGTACATCACGAGATAGAGCGCGAGCTGTCCGCAGAGCGTGGTATGTACGTACGACGGGTTGTCGCTCCATTCGGAGAGGCGTGTCTCGAAGATGCCCGGCGTGTAGTCCATCGGTCCGCCCTGCAGGCGTGTGAAGGGCAGCATGACGGTGTGGTAGGGCACCGAACCGCCGAATGCCTCGTACTCTGTGCCGCGTGCCGACTCGTTGCCTACGAGGTTAGGCCATGTGCGGCAGATGCCGGTGGGGCGTGTAGCCTCGTGAGCGTTCACCATGATGTGGTGCTTGGCAGCGGTCTCGATGACGCGCTGATAGTGGTTGTTCATCAGTTGCGAGTAGTGGTACTCGCCGCGCGGGATGATGTCGCCTACGTAGCCCGTCTTCACGGCGTCGTAGCCATACTTGTTCATAAGGTTGAATGCGTCCTCAAGGTGTCGCTCGTAGTTGAGTGCCGATGAAGATGTCTCGTGGTGCATCATCAGACGCACGCCCTTCGAGTGAGCATACTCGTTGAGATATTTGATGTCAAAGTCGGGGTAGGGTGTCACGAAGTCGAACACATCGAGCTTCTGATGACCGAACCAGTCCTCCCAGCCCTCGTTCCATCCCTCGACGAGCACCTCCTGCAAGCCGTTCTTGGCTGCGAAGTCGATGTAGCGCTTCACCTCGGCTGTGGTGGCGCCGTGCTTGCCGTTGGGTCTGCACTTCGAGTAGTCGGTCTCGCCGAGACGCACCGAAGGCAGGTCGTCGGTGTACGCCCATGTCTTTGTGCCAACGATCATGTTCCACCACACGCCGCAGTATTTCGTCGGGTGAATCCACGATGTGTCCTCAATCTTGCACGGCTCGTTGAGGTTCAGCGTGAGCTTCTTCGAGAGCATGTCGCGTGCGTCGTCGCTCACGAGCACCGTGCGCCACGGCGTGTTGAACGGAGTCTGTATAAAGCCCTTGCGTCCTACGGCGTCGGGCGTGAGCCACGACTCGAAGGTGAGTGTCTTCTCGTCGAGGTTGAGGTGCATCGTCGGATAGTCGAGACACGCCGCCTCATGGATGTTGATGTAGAGTCCGTCCTTAGTCTTCAGCTGCAGCGATGTCTGCACGCCCGTATCCGAGAATACCGTCGTAGACGAGTTTGCGGTGTACGCCTTGCGGTTCTTGCTTATCACCTCGCGTATGCCCGTGAGCGGCGTAATCTGATACTCGTACTCCTGCGTGTCGTAGTCGCCCGGAATCCAGTAGGCGGTGTGGTTGCCGGTCATTGCAAACTGCGTGTGCTCCTCCTTTATCACGAAGTAGTTGAGGTCTTGCTGCTGCGGGAACTCGTAGCGCAAGCCCATGCCGTAGTCGTAGACGCGGAATCTAATCTTGATGTTACGGTTGCTCGACGGCTGGTTGAGGCTTACCTCAAGCTCGTTGTAGTTGTTGCGAATTGTCTTTGTCTCGCCCCATACCGGTGTCCAAGTCTCGTCGAAGGTATATGTCTTCGACGCCGTCTCCTTGAATCCGTCCATCAGGTCGGTCTCGTTCATGCCCTTCGACGCGTGCTTGTCGCGAGCAAGCTCCAGTCCGAGGTGCGATGGGTTAATCACCTTCTTGCCCTTGTAGCTCATTTCGTACGTAGGACGTCCGTTGTCGGTGAGCGAGAACGTAAGACTCACGTTGCCGTCGGGCGAAGCGACAGTCTGTGCCGATGCCATAGCCGGCAGAAGCGCAAGCATGGCTGCAATACTCTTTATGTGCATATCGTTGATTGTTATGTATTTAGGTTTCTTTTATGCTGCAAAATTATATATAAGAAATGTGTTCTGCTAAGATTCGGGCGTCATTCTTTGCGCCTTTTCCGTGCAAACGTTTGCAATTCGGCAAGTGTAGCAGACTCCTACGATAAAGCACAAAAAAAATCGGGTGTCTCACGACATCCGATTTTCAAAAACAAACTACTTAAAAACTAATCTACTAAAACAAATCAAAATATCTTATATGCGAAGTTATGCTTTATCATTTTTGCGAGCGATGTTTTATCGTTCTTTTTACGCTGGCAAAATTACTAATAAAAACAATTCGCTCCAAATCTTTTTTCTACTTTTTTGCTTGATTTAAAGCAAGAAGTAACGGTTTGAACGAATAGTGTTACTAATTGTAACAAAAGTGTTAGTGGGTGTCTGTGCTTGTAAACGTTTGCGTTAAAAACGTGTCATAAATTCCACTACAAACTTGTCTCGTTCAGAGCGATGAGCGATACCTCCGTCGCGATAGAAATACTTCTCGTAGTTGAGTCGTATGTCGCTAACGAACGGTTTCTTGAGGCTCAGCGTTACGCCGCTCGTCAGTCGCGAGCGCTGATAGTCGTTCACGATGAGCTTGCCTTCGGGGTTCGCCTTGCCGTCGAGATAGCGTGTACCGTCGCTGTGGTCGCTCATGTAGTCGTAGCGCACAAGCGGAGTGACGTATTTTATAAGTCCCTTCTTCACCTTTATGTCGTAGCTCACGAACGAGTCGAACGCATGCACCGCCTTGAACGCGTTGTCGGCATAGTGCTTGTAGAGATACTCCGCTTCTACGTGCCATCCGTTCTGATGCCAGTAGGCACCAGCGTCGTACATCATCACGTCGGTGTTGTCGGGCTTTATCTTCTGCGTGCTCAGCGTGAGGTTGAATCCGTGCGGCATGAGCAGTTGCGCCTTAGCCGAGAAGTTCACGTTCTTTGTCCAGAAGTCCTTCTGGTTGGTCAGTCCCGATCCGTTGAAGAGTCCGGCTTCGAGCACGATAGGGAAGCCCACGTTGAACGTGTATCCCAATGCCGCACCCACATCGCGCACGTTGCCCACCTGCTTGGCTATGAACGAGCGGTTGGCGAAATACTGCTGGTGGGGTGAGCGGTGGGCGTCGATAGTGAACGGCACACGCATCTGTCCGATGGTGAACTGCATGGTCTTCCACGGCTTCAGTCGGGTGTAGGCGTCGAGCATCTTTATTTTGCCTTCGTCGCAGAGGTCGATCTCAGCCTTATAATATATAATAGGTGAGAGCGAACCGTCGATGCTCACGCGAGCGTTGCGCACCTCGAAGCGGTGTTCGCCCTCCTCGGTCTGCAGTTCGTACTTGGAGCGTATCGTTCCGTGGATGTTCATTGTGGGTTTCGCCTCAGACATCTGCTCTGTAGCGGTTTCAGCTTTCGTCTCCTGCACCATTGCCGTAGCGGCAGCGAGGCTGACGAGAGCTGTTGTGATGAATGTCTTCATTGCTTGTCATGTTATGATTTCGGCTACAAAGGTCGACATTCTATTTTTTCACCGCGTGTCAAGAGTGTTACAATGCTGTTACCGGCGCTTTATCTGCCGTTCCACATAGTCTGATAGTCGCGCTTGGCAGCAGGAGCGGTCCACTCTGCAGGCACGAACTGCCAGTTGCCGTGCGTTTGCGGAGTGATGGGCGAATGTTCGCGCACATACCTTATTATATAGTCGCGCAGCGTGTAGTCGCCTCGCCACACTATGCGGCTTTCGAGCTGCGCCTTGTCTATGCCGGCGCCCTTGGTGAGCAGTCCGCCGCCGCCAGCCGCGCGATAGCTGTTTACAGCCACGCGATAAGTACGGCTTTCGTCGAACGCTGTGCCGTCAGCCATGCTCTTTATCACGATGCGCTCGCCGCGCGGCTTCGTCACATCCACGTTGTAGACTATGCCAGCCGCCGTGTCGAGATTGTAGAAAGGCTTGGTGAGCCCGAAGAACTTGTCGCGCGACGAGTCGCGGTTGTTCATACATATCAAATGGTCGTCGGGCGATGTCATCGTTGCTACCCATCCGTCGTAGCTCATCTCAAGATAGCGGCGTATCTCGCTGCCCGTGAGCTGCATCATGCAGAGATCGTTCTCGTAGCTGTAGAGCTTGTACATGTCGGCGAGCGTAGCCGCACCGCTCTTCACCGTAACGTCGAACGACAGCGGACTGGCGAATGAAATCTCGGCTCCGCTTGTGCTGAGCATCACGTCGTGAACGAAATCGACGAGTGCGCTCGGACCGAAATAGCAGTCGCGCGAGGTCATTGATGTTGTGAACGAGCCTACCTCGGTGCCTACGTATTTCTTCACTTCCTCAATCTGACTCTCGAAAGCCTTCATGTATTGCTGGTTGACAGATCGCTTGCCCATGTCAACGATGTTCACCTTCAGACTCTTGCCCTTTCCCTTCTTGCTAACCTCAAGCTCGGCGTCGGCGACACGCATAGCGTTGTTGGCAGGATTGACGATGATGGTCGTAGATCCGTCAGCGCTCTTCACCTCCTCGTAGTGAGTAGAGTGGTCGTGTCCGTAGAATATCACGTCGAAGCCCGGCACCTCGCGAGCTATGTCGCGTGTGGCGTCATTGAGCGAACCGTTTGTGAGGCTGCGGTCGTTTATGCCGGTGTGGAACAAGCCCACTATCACATCCGGATGCTCCTTCTTCTTCACCACATCCATCCACTTGCGTGCCGACTGCACGGCGTCTTCAAAGCGCAGTCCGCTCCACAGTTCCTCCGACAGCCACGACGGCACACCGGGAGTGATAAGTCCGATGACGGCTATCTTCACGCCATCGCGCTTGAAGACCATGTAAGGTTTCTGATAGGGCAAACCTGTGGCGGTGCTCACTATATTGGCGCCGAGCATAGGGCAGTTGAGTTCCTTCACCCACTTGTCGTATACCGCATGACCCGTCTCCACATCGTGGTTGCCCATAGTCTGCACGTCGTAGCGCATGAAGTTGCTCACAGATGCCGCGATGTTCTCCACATCGGTCTTCTCATAATTATAATATGTGACGACGGGCTGTCCTTGCAGCACGTCTCCTGCGTCCATCAGCAAGAGTCGGTCGCCGTATATGGTGCGCAGCGAGTCGACATACGACGACACGCGAGCGAGCGAACCATCGGTTGGCTGCTGGTTGATGAAGTCGTACGGGAAGAAGCGTCCGTGTACGTCGGTCGTCTCTATCATTCTTATCTTCACTGTCTTGTCTGCTTTGCTTCCTGCATAGGATGCTGCTGATAAGGCGAAAGCCATGAACATGGTCGCCAATGCCTTTGTATGATTTGTTTTCACTGTGTATGTTGTTGAGTTTAATAGTCTCAAAGTTACGTGTTTTAGGCAATATCCACAAATTATTCGTCGGTTTTTGAGTAATGCTTCGAAAATAAAGCGTAATTTTGCAATATCTTATATCAACAAACAAATTAAAAACCAATAATCTATGAACAAATCAGTTATATTAAGTATGGCTTTTGCCGCTGTGATGTCTTTCTGTTCGCTGGCGGCAAACGCACAATCGCTCTCTCCGTCTACAAAATGGCATTGGAACAAGGGCAAGATAATGATTGAGTCGCCCGAACGCCCCGCAGGACAGAAGGACGTGCTCGGACTGGCACTTCCGAAGATGAAGACGGTGCGCGTGGGCTTCGTCGGTCTTGGCATGCGCGGACCGAGTGCGGTAGAAGACTTCTGCTTGATACCTGGTGTGGAGATTGGGGCTCTCTGCGACTACGTAGAGGCGCGCAGCCAAGCAGAACGAGACGCTGCGCAAGCACGGGCTGGCTCCTGCCGCCGTCTATTACGGCGAGAAGGGCTATGAGGATCTGTGCCGCCGCAACGATATCGACCTTGTCTATATAGCTACCGACTGGGAGCATCATGCCGTTGTGGCAAAGTGCGCAATGGAGAACGGCAAGAACGTAGCCGACGAGGTGCCCTCGGCAATGAACCTTGAGGAATGTTGGCAGCTCATCGACCTGGCTGAACAGAAGCAGCTCAACTGCATGATTCTCGAGAACTGCTGCTACGACTGGTTCGAGATGCGCACTCTGAATATGGCGCAGCACGGCGTGTTCGGCGAGATACTGCATGCGCAGGGCGCATACATACACAATCTTGACGAGTTCTGGGACTATTACTGGAAGAATCCTAACGGTTCTGACCCCGAGCAGCTCGGATGGCGACTGAAGTATAACCGCGAGAACCGTGGCGACATCTATGCCACACACGGACTTGGTCCGGTGGCGCAGCTGCTCGACATTCATCGCGGCGACCGCATGGCTACGCTTGTGGCTATGGACACGAAGAGCGTTCACGGCAAAGAGCTTGTTGAGGCTAAGACCGGCAAGCCCTGCGACGACTTCCGCAACGGCGACCACACCACCACTCTCATACGCACAGCTAACAAGAAGGTGATAGAGTTGCAGCACGACGTGATGAATCCGCAGCCCTACAACCGCCTGTATCAGCTTACCGGAACGCGCGGATTCGCCAACAAGTATCCCGTCGAAGGCTATGCTCTCGACAGCAAACAGCTCGCGGCAAGCGGCGTGCAGCCACAGGTCGACAATCTCTCTACGCACAGCTTCATGCCCGAGGCTGAGAAGCAGGCTCTCGAGGCCAAGTACGATCATCCTATTCTGAAGAAGTTCGGCAAGCTGGCTAAGGAGGTAGGCGGCCACGGTGGCATGGACTTCATCATGACCGCACGCCTCGTGTATTGTCTGCAGAACGGTCTGCCGCTCGATATGGACGTATACGACTTGGCTGAGTGGTGCTCCATTGCAGAGCTTGGAGCTTTGTCTATGGACAACGACTGCGCTCCGGTGGCTTTCCCCGACTTCACGCGTGGTCTTTGGAACAAGTTCAAGGGCTACAAGCATGCTTATGCCACACCTGAGGAAGAGGCTCAGACCGAGGCTGCTGCCAACAAGTTCACAAAGGCATACAAGGAGGCTACTGCCAAGCTGAAGCTCTGGACTCTCTACGACAATGTGCAGAACGCCAAGACCGACGCGGCGAAGAAGAAGGCGCAGACCCAGCTCGACAAGGCTGTGGCTAAGGCTAAGAATCATGCCGCAAAGCTTTGCGCTTTGTGATATTATATGTAACTTCGCCCCGAAACTAATCAAACTAAGCACCATCCACGTATGAAAAAGATCAAGTTGGGCTTGCTCCCTAAGATTATCATTGCCATTATCCTCGGTATCGGGTTCGGCATCGTGTCGCCCGACATGCCCGTGCGCGTGTTCGTAACGTTCAACGCGCTCTTCAGCGAGTTCCTCGGTTTCCTTATTCCGCTCATCATCGTCGGACTCGTCACGCCGGCTATCGCCGACATCGGCAAGGGAGCCGGCAAACTGCTTGTAATAACCGCACTCATGGCGTACGGCGCCACCGTCTTCTCCGGCTTTCTTTCTTATGGAGTGGGGCAGGCGGTGTTCCCGGCGCTCATAACCGACAACCTGCAACTGGCGCAGATTAGCGAGGCGAAGGGCATAGAGCCGTTCTTCACCGTGAGCATCCCTGCTTCGCTCAACATTATGACTGCTTTGGTTATGGCGTTCACCTTCGGTCTTGGCATCGCCCATCTTGAGTCGCACACGCTGAAGTCGATGTTCGGCGAGTTCCGCGACATCATCACAAAGACCATACAGGTAGTGGTGCTGCCGCTTTTGCCCATCTATATCTTCGGCATCTTCTTCAACATGACCCACTCGGGCGAAGTGTTCAAGGTGCTCAGCGTGTTCGTGAAGATTATCGGCGTAATCTTCGTGATGCACATCTTCCTGCTCATTTTCCAGTATTTCGTAGCCTCGCTCTTCGTGCGCAAGAACCCGTTGCGCCTGCTTCTCAACATGATGCCGGCTTACTTCACGGCTCTCGGCACGCAGTCGTCGGCGGCTACCATCCCCGTCACGCTGCGCCAGACCATCAACAACGGCGTTAACAAGGACATTGCGGGCTTCGTCATTCCGCTCTGCGCAACCATCCACCTCTCGGGCAGCACGATGAAGATTGTTTCGTGTGCGTTGGCGCTGATGATGATGCAGAATATTCCGTACGACTTCCAAATGATGTCGGGCTTCATCCTCATGCTGGGCATCACGATGGTGGCGGCGCCGGGCGTACCGGGCGGAGCTATCATGGCGGCTCTCGGCATACTCTCGTCGATGCTCGGCTTCGACGACCAGTCGCTCGCACTCATGATTGCGCTCTACATAGCTATGGACAGCTTCGGCACAGCCTGCAACGTCACTGGCGACGGCGCCATCGCGCTCGTCGTAGACAAACTCACCTACTGGCACAAACGCTCGCATAATAATAATAATAATGTGTAGCGAAGCGGCTGTGTGCGCAAAAAGGAGACAGAATTATTATTTCCGCAACAAAAAGTTTGGCGAATAGATATATTTATGTACTTTTGCAATCGGTATCGTTCTGTAACGATATCATTAAACCATAAATAATGTAACAACTATGAACAGAAAAACAATTCTGACATCAGCCATTCTCGCACTGTTTGCAGTGGGACAGAGCTACGCCGACAACAGTTTTGTCGTGAAAGACTCGTCTACCGGCGCAAAGCAGGTGGAGGCAAAGCTGAGCACAGTAAGTCGTATCTGCTTCAAGAACGGCAAGATGGAAGTAAGGTTCGCCGACAAAACAACACGCGAACTCGCTTTCACCAACTCTACCGTGCTGTACTTCGAAGGCGAACCGACAAGCGTTACGCAGGTCGTAGGCGGAGCCGAAGGCTTGCAAGTGATGTATGCTGGCGGATTCGTGTCGGCTAACGGACTCACCGGTCCTGCCAACGCTGCCATCTACAACATCCAGGGACAGCGTGCCATGAGCCTCAAGGCTTGGGACGGAACACCGGTCAGCACCGACGCGCTCAGCAACGGTGTGTATATTCTTAAAGTTAACAACAAATCAATTAAATTCGTAAAGAAATGAAGAAATTCTTCTCTATAGCGGCACTCGCATTGGCGATGTCGACAGGCATACAGGCACAGACCGACGTAGTACCCAACCGTATGATCATCCACTCTTCTGTAGCAAGCAAGGCTTACGCAGTAGACCATGTTGACAGCATCTCTTTCGCACGCAAAGAGGGCGAAGTAAAGGCAAAATTGGAGTTCCTCAGATATGAAAAGAACGAAGATGAGGGCGATATCGTATACGTAAAGGTTACACGTACAGACCCGAGAAGTACTTTCAGAATCGATGTTCTGCCTACAAACACCGCAAAGCAGTACGACGACCTTACATTCGCACGCTACTTCGAGCGTATGTCGGGTACGCAGCTCGCTGAGGACTTCTCTGAGGGCAAGCTCTCCGGCTTCCCAACCGAGTTTACAGCCAACACTTCCTACACCGTTGTTACTCTCGCTTACGACGAGTACGGCGTTCCGTGTCAGGTTTCACGCTCAGAGTTCAAGACTCCGAAGGTACCTACAGTGGGCACCCCGTCTGTGACATACACTGTCGACGAGACCACATCAAGCAGCTTCACACTCACCGTTACTCCTAACAAGGATTGCGCAGAGTTCTACTGGTGCCAGTTCGAGAAGGGTAAGGCACAGGAGCAGTTTGAGCAGTGGGGACCGATGTTCGGTCTGTCAAACATTGAGGCTATGATCAAGCAGTTCAGCGGCAGACCTTACTCTGAGGAGGCTACAAACACATGGAATGAACTTGCTCCTGGTACCGACTATGAGGTGGCAGTGCTCCCAGTTGACGTAGAAGGCAACTTCGGCGATCTCGTCTACATCTACGTTACAACAAAGGGTCAGGGTGGCGAAGGCATTGCTCAGGTTACCGCAACTGTAGGCGACTTCGTTAAATATGAAGATTCGTATGTGCAGACCGTAACCTTCACACCGAACGACCAGACCGCCCTCTACCACGATGCTATCTGCGCTAAGGACAAGTACGAGGAGTTAGGTGGTGACAAGTGGGCTAAAGAATACCTTATGCAGGATATTCCGCAGGACCCGAACTGGAACCAGTATGGAGTAGACAAATATCCTTTCACGGCAACTCCTAACACTGCCTACTACGCTCTTGCTCTCGCAAAGAACGCTAAGGGCGAGTGGGGTCCGCTCACAAAGCACGAGTTCACAACAGGTGCAGCTCCTGCAGGCGTAGCTCCTGCCAAGGCTGTTGCTATGCCAAAGCGCGTAGCTACAAAGAAGGCTGCTAAACGTACAGCCGTAGCTCCGGTTATGCGCACAATGACGCTCGTTCAGCAGTAAGAAAAGATAAATAAATAGAAAAGGTGCAACGTGTTTGACGTTGCACCTTTTTTGTTGTTTTCACTATCGCGGCAATACTATCTCTGCCACTATCGGACGATGGTCGGAAGCCTGCGTGTTCAACACGTCAGAGAAAAGCGTAACCGCAGGCTGTTGCGCGCCTCCCTTTCCGTTTTTGCCCGCGCTCTTGCGTTTGTATGCAGCTATGTAGTCGAGACACTCCGTCGGCTTGTCGGCAGGCCACGACTTCTGCTTGCCGCTGCATATTTGGAATTTCTCCTCAAACAGGCGTATGAACGGCGAATCGGGCTTGTCGTTCAAGTCGCCAGCCACCACGAACGGCTTTCCGCTTTTTTTTGCCGCCTCCTCAATGATGCCTATCGACGCAATGCGGTCGGCTTCGGTCAGCGAGAGGTGGGTCGATGCGAACACGAAGTCGTCGAACTCCGCCACAAGCAGCGTTCGTGCCTCCTCACTTCCAGGCAGCGCATACTGTCTGACGCTTATCGGACGCTCGCGCGAGAGTATGCCGATGCCGTATTTGCCGCCTTCTAAGTCTATTGCGGGTGCATACGATGCGTAGTAGTTCAGCTGTTCTGCTATCTCGCCCAGCGCATAAGTGTTGTTCGTGCGCTGCGTCATGCTGTCCACCTCCTGCACCGCCACCACATCCGGCGATATTGCCCTCAGCACCTCGGCTATGCGCTTGTAGTTGAGCTGGTTGTCCATGCCCATGCCGTGCTGTATGTTATACGAAGCCACGCGCATCTGGTGAGGCGGTATGCCCGAGTTGTCTTGTGCGTTGCAAGTGACCGATGCGGTCATTGCCGCAGGCAGCAGAAGCGATAAGAATATGCGCTTCAGCTTTTGGTTTACTGTTTTCTTAGTCTTCATTCCTATTGTTTTCATTCTTATTGTTTTTTATAATTATCGTTTTCGAACCGCTAAGTTCGCAATAAAATCTGAGAACTGCAAGAGTTTGTAGCTAAAGTTGGTGGTGTAGAAGCCCAAGAAGTGTTCTTCAAAATGCTAAAGATAGTCGTTGGACGGCGAACGCAATCCGATTGGACGGCGTACGGAATCCGATTGGACGGCGAACGGAATCCGATTGGGCGGCGAACGGAATCTGATCGGGCGGCGAACGGAATTCGATAGGGTGGCGTCCGCAAAAAAGGGGGTGCACTTGTCTCAAGTGCACCGCTTACTATGTTAGTTGCGTTGAAAAGCTATCTTTATTGTTTAGATACACTTTCAATCTGGTCAGACTTCGTACGCAAAAAGGGTGTACTTATCCTCCTCACTCGCGTATAATATTATAATGTGTACGCCCACAATTATGTTCTTTAATTGTAAACTTCTGTTAAAATCAAGCTAAAAACCCAACTTTTTTCTGCAAAAGTTTTGGAGGTTTGCAAAAAAGCTATACCTTTGCATCCGCTTTCGAGAAGCAACCCGATAAGCCAAATGAACAGAACGAAGCTTGCTTCGGTTATGTCATGGCGAGGGTTGGTATCTAACGAACGAAACCTCAAGCAAAACGAGATATGAAAGCGTTCAGCGTAAAGCATTAAGAAAGAGTTCTTTGAAAAGATTTACATAAGACAGAAGTAGTACAAGAAGCGAGAATGATTAAACGATCATTCTTGGGTAGAAGAAAAACGAACCGTCAAGTTTGTTTGACTTTAAACTATAATTTGGAAGCTCGTTCTGAACAGATACAAACAAAACAGCAGTTTGAATTCCTCGCGAAAGCGTAGGGAGGCTTAGGAAGGCCTATTAAGGCTTAAGCTCAAGCTTGCTGGTAAAAGATATTTTACAATGTAGAGTTTGATCCTGGCTCAGGATGAACGCTAGCT
>ERZ791902.1257-NODE-1257-length-12525-cov-4.221171_pt1 | contig 12525 bp, 14 predicted proteins | sample MGYA00510149_ERZ791902 | MGnify/ENA primary metagenome ERZ791902 (study PRJEB30046, sample SAMN00792060) | human gut metagenome | study: EMG produced TPA metagenomics assembly of the A metagenome-wide association study of gut microbiota in type 2...
CGAGACGTAGCGGCGGTTGAGCACGAGATGCCAGAGGATTGGCAGCAGGAACGCCACGCCCACGGCTTCATGCACCAGCGGCGGCAAGTAGAAGAACGCCATCTCGCCGACCAATAGGACAAACATCAGGATATCAAGACCGTACCTCATGGCATCACCTCTTTTACTTCCCGCACCGAGCGTTCCCAGCCAGCCGGTCTGGCGTCGTCGGGCAGGCTCTGGCGCACAATCTCCTGCGTCATGCGCACGTAGTCATCCTCAGGGATATGCCCCTGGCGCAGCACACACGTGAAGCAGAGCCATGCATAGACGAGCCCTAGCAGGACGAGTGCACTTGCCAGCCATCCCCGCCAATCGTTTCTGTACCTTACGCAAAATCATGCAACCATTCCTCCCTGCTGTCTCTATACCATTCATACCATCTATACAATCCATACAATCGAGGCGATCTCTGCTTCTGCAATCCGTCATCTCGTTTTCCCGCCTTCCCCTCTATCGTATCAACCGGTAGACGCTACCGGTCAAGCTTTTTTCTGCCTCTGTTCCAGTTCGTAGATCATGTAGTCGATGCAAGACAACTTTTCCTGCGCCGCGTGCAGAGACTCCATAAGCCTGCGACGATGGCGCTTGAGAAAGCAGATGCGCGCCGCATCGTCCGGCAGCGCAGCGAGCTCACGCTGGCAGATATCTGCCTCATATGCCTCTCCTCGTTCCTGATAACATGCTCTTGCCATTCCAGTCCCTCCTGTGCCGTTCTCTTTTGATACTCCTATCTTATCCGTTCTGTATCACAATGTGAAATGCTTATATCTTAACTTGCGTCATACGTTTTTGCTATCGAATACAGATCAAAAAAGCATCTGTCACTTGCAATAGAGACAGATGCTTTTATACTTGATACTTATCTAGCACAATTCAGCCGGTAGGACAGACCCTCCATCCAGTTTTACATTTTTTGTAACGAATATATACCTTTATTTCACATTTTTTGTATGGAATCAGCAAGGTAACACTACATTTTTTGTAGGGAGTGACCGGATGCAGAGGCCATGGTATCGGTCCTCATCGCCGTGGCCCGTGCTTATGCGGAATGGCACAGTTTACGGCTCCGCATCACAATGCGAATTGCTTATAGCATAAGTTTCGCCATACATTTTTCCTATTAAACACTTGCAGAAAAAGCATCTGCTTCCTAAAATAGAGGCCGCTGACAGTTAAAGTTAAGTTGTAAAATAATATAAATACTCTTGTTTAAAAGCAAATTTATTGGTAAAATAGTATTGAGGTGATACCATTGAAATACTATACCATCAATAAATTTGCTAAAATCATCGGGGTCACCCCACAAACTCTCAGAAACTGGGATAGAAGCGGCAGGCTTCATCCTCATCATACTTCGACGAATGGATACCGCTACTATTCAGAAGAGCAATTGTGTGCTGTGACAGGGATTCAGTTCATGCCCAGAAAAGTCATCGGGTATTGCAGGGTATCAAGCCGCAAGCAAAAGGATAATCTTGAACGGCAAGTAGAGAACCTGAGAACCTACCTGTATGCACAGGGACAGCCATTTGAAATCATCACGGATATAGGCTCTGGAATCAATTATACGAAGAAGGGGCTGCAAGAGCTGATTCGCCTGATAGAAGCCAATCAAATCGAGAAAGTTGTTGTACTTTATAAGGACAGGCTTTTACGCTTTGGTTTCGAGCTTCTTGAAACGATTGCCACAATCCATGGATGTAAAATCGAGATCGTCGATACGACTCGGAAAAGCGAACAACAGGAACTAGTTGAAGACCTGGTGCAGATTATCACGGTGTTTAGTTGCAAGCTCCAAGGAAAACGAGCGCATCAGGCGAAGAAGATGATTCGAGAGTTGGCAGGAGATGATTCAGATGATAAAGTCAATCCGAGTACAGCTGTTGCCGAACAACAAACAGAATACTAAACTATTCCAATTTGCTGGTGCTGCAAGATATGCTTACAATTGGGCATTGAACAAGCAGATGGATAATTTCCGTGAAGGACACAAAATCCTTACGGATAATGATCTCCGTAAGTATTTCACGATTCTGCGCCATTCAGAGGGAAATGAATGGCTGCAGGATGTGTCGAACAACGTCACGAAGCAGGCCATCAAAGATTTGTGCATTGCCTACAAGAACTTCTTCCGCAAGCAGAAGCAGCCTGGCTACATCAAGTACGCTTCGAAGAAAATTGCTCATTATAACCACATCGGCAAGAGCTTGACCGTCTATGACATGAACGGCCATCCCAAGTTCAGGAGCAAGAAGAACGGGGATTTCCGCTTCTATCAGGACAATGTCAAGATTCAGTTCACAGAGACGCATGTCAAATTGGAAAACCTTGCAGGAAGTAAGCGGAAGAACCGCCAGCGGCTCAACTGGATCCGGCTTGCTGAAAGGAGCAGGATTCCTGTCCGAGCGAAATACACGAATCCACGGATTGCGTTTGACGGTGAGCGTTGGTGGCTGTCGGTCGGGATACAAACATCCCGAAACCTGAAACCTTTGCGCGGACTGTTCTTTGCTTATAAGAAACGGCGACATATTCGTTCAGAAGGAATTGGCATTGATTTAGGCATCAAGGACTTGGCGGTACTCTCTGACTCCACGAAAGTCAGGAATATCAACAAGACCCGTGCAATAAGAAGACTCAAGAAGAAAAGACGCAGGTTGCAGCGTCAGGTATCTCGAAAATACCAGATGAATCAGAAAGGAGAGAGTTACTGCAAAACGAGCAACCTTATAAAAAGTGAAAAACAACTTTTACGGATCAATCACAGGCTGGCAAATATTCGCCAGAACCATGTGCATCAGGCTACAGCGGCAATCATAAAGCGAAAACCAAGCTTTGTATGCCTCGAAGACTTGAATGTCCGTGGCATGATGAAGAATCGATACTTATCCGAGAAGATTCAGGAACAGAATCTTTACGGATTTTGCAGACAGATTGAATACAAGGCGCACTGGTCCAAGATACCCGTTGTCATAGCAGATAGATGGTATCCGAGCTCAAAAACTTGTGTTATCTGCGGTCATGTAAAGAAAGAACTGAACCTATCGGAAAGGACGTATGTCTGTCCTGCATGCGGCAATGTAATAGATCGTGACTTCCAAGCAGCACTGAACCTCAAACGTTATGGGGAAGCAGAGCGAATGAAATCTGCAAGCTGATAGAAAGAAGTCCATGTAGATATGTACCGATTCGTTAGTCGGGAACAGGCTTACTTCCTTGCGAGAGAAAGAAAGTAAGTCGAAGCCTCTGGAGCATTACATCAAACGCAAGTAGCTTGTTCTTCGGGACAGCAAAAACGGATGCGATGAACGAGGAATGAAACGTAAAAGTCAGTTTTTCATTAATGAAATATGGCTTTTTATAAGTTTTCAGTAACGGCAGATGCTTTCACGGTATTGCTTTTGCTAGAAGGGGGAATAGCGGATGGAACTCCGCACGTTATCGTATTTCCTGGCTGTGGCCAGAGAGCAGAACATGACCGAGGCGGCCAATGTGCTGCATGTGACGCAGCCGACGCTCTCGCGCCAGATTGCGGATCTCGAGGATGAGCTCGGCAAGAAGCTCTTCACGCGCACGAGCCGCAGCACCATCCTGACCGAGGACGGCATGCACCTGCGCCAGCGGGCCGAGGAGATCCTCGCGCTCGTCAACCAGACGGAGGACGAGCTCAAGAACGATACGATTGACCTTTCGGGCTGCATCCGCATCGGCGCGGGCGAGACGCATGCCATGCACATCCTCGCCGACCTGTTCGCCGACCTGCACAGCCGCTACCCGCGCCTGACGGTCGAGCTCTTCACGGGCAATGCCGACACGGTCGAGGAAAAGCTCGCGCACGGCCTCATCGACTTCGCGCTGATGATCGAGCCATTCAACACCGAGCACTACCACTTCGTCCGCTTGCCCGAACCGATACGCGTCGGCATCGTTACGCGCGACGATAGCGAGTGGGCTCAAAAAGCCGGCATTACGCCAGATGATCTCAATGAGATGCCCTTGCTCAGCTCCTCGCGCCAGCCCACCAACCGCATCGATTACAGTCAATGGTCTGGCGGCAAGGTTTCCGCTGAGACCTTGCACATTGTCGGACGGTTCGACCTTTTTGGCAATGCCTCACATTTTGTTCGAACAGGCGTCGCCAACGCCCTCGGCATCGACAAACTCCTGCAGCTCGATACCGGCCACCTCAAATTCATCCCGCTCAAGCCAGCCCTGACGCTCACTTCCGTCATCGTCTGGAAGAAATACCGCCTGCTCTCAAAATCGAGCAGCGTCTTTCTTGAGGAGCTACGAAAGCGCGTGGCGAAATGAGCCGTACATCCCGCACCACAACAATCCGGTGCGGGATGTACGGCTTTCTTACAGGGTTGCGCCTATCTGCTCCGTCATGTCGCCGAACTTCAAATGCGCGACGATATAGAAGCGATGCTTCTCGTGAATGACTCAGAAGAATGCGTGCATGGCGAAGAGCGGGATGTTCTCGACCCACTCTTCTTGGCGGTAATCGTTCATGGACAGCCGGATGGTCTCCTCGGGATGGTATTTGTCGTAGTATGCACGAAGGCTCTTGGCATGGACGTTGCGCTCTGCTTTCACTTCAACAGGCACGACGCTGCCACTTTGCTGAATCATGAAGTCGATCTCGTACCTGCCGCTCTCAGAGGTGTAATAATACGGTTCACAGGATGAGTCAGAGAGAAGCTGCTGGCAGACATACTGTTCCGTCAGCGCCCCCTTGAACTCAATGAATACGCGATTTCCTTCCAAGAGTGAACGCGCATCGAGTTCACTGATTGCGCCGAGCAGCCCGATATCCAGGAAAAACAATTTATAGGCATTTTCTTCCAGATATGCCTTGAGCGGGATGGCCGGCTTCGCCACACGATATACTCTGGCAATGAGGCCGCAGTCAATCAACCATTGCGCTGCCATCTCAAAATCCCTGGCACGACCGCCCTTCTTGACCTGACCGAAGAAGAACTTTCTGTTTTCTTTGGCCAGCTGCACGGGGATCGCATTCCAGATCATCCGCACGCGCGGCAGTTCGCGCGGCTCGATGTGCTTGCCGAAATCTGCCTCGTACATAGCCAGCAAATCCTGCTGGATTGTGCGCACCTCTGTATAGTCGTGATGTTCAGCAAAGGCCTGCACAGCTTCGGGCATACCGCCAATGAAATAATAATTCTTGAGCCATGTCGTGAAGCGGTCATGGAACAACGTCATCATCTCTGTATTCTTGTCGTCCAAGACGCGAACGAGTCCCTCTTCTCCTACGGCATGCAGGAATTCATAGAAAGAAAGCGGATAAAGCTGCATCACATTAACCTTGCCGACAGGAAATGAGATTCCTGCATGTATCGCCACTCCGAGCTGAGAGCCTGCCGCTATGATGTGATAATCCGGAGCATCTTCGCAAAAATACTTAAACGCAGAAATTGCCCGCGGTGCTTCCTGTACTTCGTCGAAGATGATCAGGGTATCATGCGGCGTCACCCGTACGCCCGTCTCCAGATTGATGGCCATCAGTATCCGCTCGATATCTAAGTCCTGGTCGAATACCTGCTTCATCCGCGGATTCCTGTCAAAGTTAACATAGGCGGTCTTGGCGTAGCACTGTCTGCCTAATTCCTTCATGAGCCATGTCTTGCCGACCTGCCTGGCCCCTTTCAAAACGAGTGGCTTTCGCCGCGGAGACGCCTTCCATCGGCGCAGTTCCTTCATCAATGCGCGTTCCATCCGACTCCCTCCATCCAGTTTACATTTTTTGTAACGAATATATGCCTTTATTTTACACTTTTTGTATGGAATCAGCAAGGTAACACTACATTTTTTGTATGGAATGACCGGAAGCATGGGCCATGGTATCGGTCCTCATCGCTGCGGCCCCTGCTTCTGCGGAATGGCACAGTTTACCCGCTCCGCATCACAATGCGAATTGCTTATAGCATAAGTTTCGCCATACATTTTTCCTATCAAATGCTTTCACGGTATTGCTATTGGACGAGTCCATCCAGCGCCTCCATCGTCTCTTCCATCGGCGTGTCGTAATCAAAGCGATGGATGATGTAGAGATCCAGGTAATCCGTGCCGAGACGCTTCAGACTGCCCTCGATCTCTCTCTGGATGGCTTCCTTCGAGAGCCGGCCTTCGTTGAAGTAGACCTTCGAGGCCAGCACGACCTTATCCCGGGGAATCCGGTTGCGCTTCAGGGCCCGGCCCAGATATTCCTCCGACGTCCCGCTGCTGTAGCAGTTCGCCGTGTCAAAGAAATTGATACCGAGGTCCAGCGCATGGCAAATCACCCGCTCACTCGCCGCTTCATCGAGCGTCCACGCATGCATCGTCGGCTTGCCAAAACTCATGCAGCCCAGGCATACGCGCGAAACCTCAATATCCGTCTTGCCCAATCTCGTGTATTCCATATTCCTGCTCCTTCATTCACCCTATTACTCAAAGATTCGCCCCCATCTGCTCTGCCATGTCGCCGAACTTCGAGTGCTCAACGAGCGAGCGCGAACCGCAGCCGATGCCGAGGACTTTGCCAACATCCTGCCACTCCATGTAGCGGACCAAGGTATCATAGTGGTCAACCAAGGCCGACATCGTCCAGTCGGCACTGTTATAAGCCGTCGCCATCAGGATGGACTTCTTGCTGTGCAGCTTGCCCGTGCGCGAATAGAAGCGGTCGACGATGGTCTTGAGCTGTGCCGACATGCCGAAATAGTAGAGCGGCGTCGTCAGCACGAGCAGGTCCGCCTCGAGCATCTTCGGCATCAAGGTGTTCTCGATGTCGTCCTTCCATATGCACGGTCCGTCCATATGGCACTGATCGCAGCCGCGGCACGGATGCGTCTCGCTGTTGGCCGCATCAAAGGTGAAGACCTCGTGGCCAGCCTGCGTCGCTCCCTTCGTGAAGCGGTCGGCCAGATAGATGGATGTCGACTCATCGTACGGATGAGGACTGCTCGTGATCACAACGATTTTCATGTTTTTCCCTCCCGAAACACTGCCTGCTGCCTGTGCAGCACCATCAGATGATCCTGCTGAAGAGCCTTTGATTGCCGACAGACCACACCCGCTCAGGAAGATGGTCATGGCCCCCATGCCGGTCAACTTCAAGAATTCCCTGCGATTCATATCTGCCACACTCCCTTCTCTTTTTGATACTCCTATCTTACCCGCTTCACGCCACAATGTGAATTGCTTATATCTTAGCTTGCGTCATACACTTTTTCTATCAGACGCCTGCTAAAAAAGCACCTGCGCTCTAAAAATAAACGCAGATGCTTATGAAATCATGTTAATTCATGAATGCGACCCAATCGGCCAGACCTTTATCGGATATGCCATTCAAGACCTGGCCGCTCAAAAAGCGGGCGGCTGGACAGATGCGCTTGAGCTCTTCGACCGTCCGCCCCATGCCGCTGCCGCCGGAAGTGGCAAATGGCACGATCGTCTTGCCCGAGAAATCACAGCTCTCCAGGAACGTCGCGATGATGCGCGGCGCGACGTACCACCATATGGGGAAGCCGATATAGACCGTAGCATACGCAGACACATCTGCCAGTTTCACGGCCAGAGCGGGTAGGATGGATTCATCCGCCCGCTCTTTGCTCGTGCGGCTCGCCTTATTTGTCCAGTCCAAATCAGCACTGCTGTACGGGACGGCCGGCCTGATCTCGAAAAGGTCAGCCTGAGCGACGCGCGCTAGGCGCTCTGCCACGCGCTTTGTCGTTCCCGTTGCCGAAAAATAGGCCACCAATATCTTACTCATCTTCTTTTTCAGTTACAAGCTCCTTTCAATCGCAAGACGAGTGACGAATATAGACCATTCAATCCGCGCTCTTGCTTACTTAGCTACCGGTTCCTGATAGACATCCTTTGCATAGCGGAATGCCGCCCAAGCCTTCGGCCAGCCGCCGTAGAAGCCGACCTGCGTGATAATCTCTGCCATCTCAGCCTTTGTCACGCCGTTCTTCTTCGCCGACTCGATGTGATATTTGAGCGAGCTGTCGGTGATGCCCTGTGCAATCAGTGCAGAGACTGTCACGATGCTGCGGTCATGCAACGAGAGCACATCGTTCTTGCTCCAGACTTCACCGAACAGGATATCGTCATTGTAGCGAGCGAAATCTGGCGCAAAATCGCCGAGCTGCTGGTGGCCTGCCGTCTGCACGATCTTGACGGCTTTTCTCTCCGGCGCAGGAGCGGCTTTCTGCACCGTTGCCGCTTCTTTGTTATCCGTCTGAGCTGCCGCTTCGCCCTGGACCATGCCCGTCCCAATCAAAAGCGCACCGAGTAAGACAACTGCTGCTTTCTGTATCATCCTAAGTTCCCCTCTTTCTCCTATTCTTAATCTCACTGTTGTCTCTATCGTAACAAAAATTTTCTCTTCATAATCAGAGGCTTTCCTTCAAGATGGTGACAACCTCCTCGCGGCTCAGCACCTTGTAGCCGCCCTTGAGAATGAACGTCGCGTCGGCGATGCCATCGATCATGCTTGCATCGGCACCGAGCTCGGAGATGTTCATCGCGAGGCCGAGCTCTTTCATCCAGGCTTCCATGGCCTTAAGGCCTTCCTCGGCAATCGCTTCATCCGTCTTGCCCTCTGGGTTGACCTTCCAGACCTCGATGGCAAAGCGCTTGAACTTCGGCAGGCCGTACGGCAGGATGTGGCGATAGTACGGCAGGGAGACGGCAGCGAGCGTCATGCCGTGCGTCGCGTTCGTGTAAGCGCCGACGGCCTGTCCGAGCATGTGGACCATCCAGTCCGTGCTCTTGCCTTTGGCAATCAATGTGTTGAGCGCCCAGGTCGCCGTCCACATCAGGTTGCTGCGCGCCTCATAGTCCTGCGGGTTCTTGTTGGCAATGCGGCTCGCGTGCAGCACGGAGCGCATGAGGCCCTCGCTGATGTAGTCGCTCGTATTATCATCTGTGCCGGAGAAATACTGCTCGCAGATGTGGTTGAAGATATCGTAGATGCCGGCCACCATCTGGCGGTGCGGCAGTGTCATCGTATACTTCGGATTCAGGATGGCAAAGCGCGGGATGATCTTCTCATCGGCGAAGACATGGCCGATCTTCTGCTTCGTCTCCTGATTGGTGATGACGGCACCGGCATTCATCTCCGAGCCCGTGCCGACCATCGTCAGCACGCAGCCGACCGGCAGCGTCTCGCAGGACGGCTCCTCAAAGCGCAGGAAGTACTTCTGCCAAGGGTCCTCCTCGCAGTTGACCGAGACCGAGACAGCTTTCGCATAGTCGCAGACCGAGCCACCGCCGACGGCCAGAAGGAAATCCGCCTGATGCTGGCGCGCGATCTCGATGCCCTCGTAGAGCTTCGCGAGCGTCGGATTCGGCATGACGCCCGAGATTTCCGCCACATTCTTGCCCTGCGTCTCAAGAATCTTGACGACATCATCGTAGATGCCGTTCTTCTTGATCGAACCGCCGCCATAGATCAGGACAATGTTCTTACCGTACTTCGGCAGTTCCGTGTTCAGATAGTCCAGCGATTTATCGCCAAAATAGAGTTTGCACGGATTGCAATATGAAAAATTTCCCAACATAGTTCTTTCTCCTTCTCAATAGCCTCAGTCCTGCGGATACGCATCATCCGTGACAGGCTCGCACCACTCGTTACTCGTCTCCGTGCCCGGGATCTCGAAGGCGAGATGGGAAAACCAGCTGTGCTTCTTGGCACCGTGCCAGTGCTTGACGCCTGCCGGGATCTCGACGATGTCGCCTGGGACCAGGCTCTGCGGGGCTTTGCCCTCTTCCTGGTACCAGCCCTCGCCGTCGACGCAGATGATGACCTGGCCGCCGCCTTGCTTGGCGTGGTGGATGTGCCAGAAATTGCGGCAGCCCGGCTCGAACGTGACGTTGCAGATGGTCAGCGGGTCGCCCTTCTTTGACAGCACCTTCAGATACGACTGGCCCGTGAAGTACTTGGCATAGGCATCGTTGGGCTCGCCGAGACCGAAGAAGCCGCCGCGATTCTCTGCATCAGCGGCATCGGCGTAGACTTCCTTGGCCACGGGGAACGCCGCCCAGGCATTCGGCCAGCCGGCGTAAAAGGCCAGATGTGTGAGCAGTGCGGCCATCTCCTCTTTCGTGACACCGTGCTGCCGCGCCGCCTGCAGATGGTAGCGCAGTGCATCGCCAGCGGTTCCCTTGCCGACGAGCGCCGAGACCGTCGCGATGCTGCGAAGCTTCGGCGAGAGCTCCGCTTCCCTCGCCCATACCTCGCCGAAGAGCACATCGTCGTTGAGCGCCGCGAACTGCGGTGCAAAATCGCCCAAAGCCTTGCGTCCTGCTGTCTGTTTTTCCATGATGATTCCTTCTTCCTCGTATATCCGTGCCGCCAGATGCGACACACTTGATTTCCTTGTTTTCTCTATCGTAACAAAATAAGCATTTCATGTGAAATGCTTATCGAAAATCATCTGCTATTCAAAAATTGTATGGTATGACATCAGGTATCCCACCACTCTGAGAAGGTGTCTGGCGACCACAGGGCGACCTTATCCCCAATCTCGGGCGTCAGGAGCTGCCACGGAGCTCCTGTGCTGGCGGCGGTCAGATCCTGCATCGGGGCCTGCCAGGTGTGCTTGGCCAGGGCAAACTTCGAATTGTGAGCGGGCATGACATAGCGCGCCCGCAGGTCCGTTGCCGCCTGCGCTGTCTCATCTGGCAGCATGTGGATGCGGTGCCATCGGCGGTCGTACTGGCCATTTTCCATCAGGGCTAGGTCAAAGCCGCCGAACTGCTCGCCGATGGCGCGGAAGTGCGCGCCATAGCCGCCGTCGCCGCTGTAGTAGACCTTGTGCTCCGACGTCACGATGGCAAAGGAGGCCCACTGCGTCGCATTCTGCTCGAGCAGGCGTCCGGAAAAGTGCTGGGATGGCAGCACATGGACGTGGAAGTCCGGGAAGACCTCGATGTCCGTATCCCAGTCCTCCTCATGGAGATGCGCGGGGTCAAAGCCCCAAGCCTCGAAGTACTCCCCGACGCCCAGGGGGCAGACAATTTCCCCGATCTTATCCTTGAGCGCCATGATGGTCGGATAGTCGAGATGGTCCCAGTGGTCGTGGCTCATGATCAGGAGGTCGACGGCAGGGATGTCCGCCGCCCTGTAGACGTTGCTGCCCGGAAAGGCGCGATTGAGGAAAAACACCGGCGAGGCATAGCTGCTGAAGACCGGATCGATGAGGATGCGCCGGCCGGCGAGCTGCAAGTAGAACGTCGAATGGCCCATCCAGACGACGAAGTCCTCGCTTGCGTCCTGTGCCCAGAGGTCCGTCTTCGCGCTCGGCAGTGGTGCATCCGGCACCGAGCCCGTCTTGTCTTCCGTCAAGTAGTTCAGCCAGCCCGTCACGAGATTCTGGTTCTCGTCCTCCAAGACGCGCACAGGTTCGAGGCATTCAAAGCGCCCATTGATGTAATGAGGCGATGCCTGCATGCGTGCCAGGCGTTCCGGCCGGAACGGCCGCCCGAAGCGCGCGGAGTGCAGATACCCCGCCCCGCCGACCGCAGCCGCGCCGAGCACGCCCAAGCCCCCCAGTATAAAAGTCCGTCGATTCATCTTTTTCTCCATTCCGTCTCTGTTTCCGTCATTTCATCCTCTCCATGATAGCAAAATAAGCATTTCCTGTGAAATGCTTATCGAAAATCATCTGCTATTTTTTTTACGCATAGCACAAGCAAGAAGCTTACATCAGAAAGCCGATATCAGATCAAGCTGAGCTCTTCTTCACTGACTTCATTGTGAAGCAGATAGTCGAGGCTGTAGCGGCCCGGACCGGCAAAGATGACACCGAGGAAGAATACGCCTTCCTCAAACGGACGCGAGGCCTGAAGAAGCGGTGCGCCGGAGGCGAGCTCGATGGAAGTCGCCATCATGAGGTTGCCGACGAGGAAGAGTGCCATCGGGCGGTAGAACAGGCCGAGCAGGATAAAGAGTCCACCGAATGTCTCTGCGCTGCCGGAGAGCAGGCCGAAGAACGTCGGGAAGAGATGGATGCCGAGCGCGCCCATCATCGAGCCGAGCGCCGTCCATCCCTCGGGGCCGCTCAAGAACTTCGGCACGCCGTGCCAGATGAAGGCAATACCAATCAAGATGCGGAAGACGAGCAGGCCGATGTCCTTCTTCGACGCGATGATGCTGTTGATGTACTGCAATGATTTCATGATAATCGCTCCTTATTTCTATCACAATATTTAACGGATATTCATTATCTATTTATATGATATATGAAGTATGGGATAGACACAAGAGCGATTTTTTCATTGACTAGGTATCGAATGCTTGCGTATTGCTGTCGCACAAAGAAAAGTACAGTTTACAAGGGACTACACAGGGTAGGTATCTGACGGGAGGGGTGCCGCCAGTCAGATTTTCCATGTGATGTTCAAGCTGTCGCTTGTGGCGGCTATGGTGGTGATCATCAAATCCACCACACGCCGCTTGTCATCAAAAGATAC
>ERZ791902.1265-NODE-1265-length-12479-cov-28.393593_pt1 | contig 12479 bp, 11 predicted proteins | sample MGYA00510149_ERZ791902 | MGnify/ENA primary metagenome ERZ791902 (study PRJEB30046, sample SAMN00792060) | human gut metagenome | study: EMG produced TPA metagenomics assembly of the A metagenome-wide association study of gut microbiota in type 2...
GGCTTGTCGGTGGCAAGTTGGCGGAAGAAAAAGAGGAGTTGCGGGTCGGACAAGTCCGCCCACGACTTGGGGAGGGATAAATCGAAAAATGCTTCCATACTGCGAAAGTACGGAAGCATTTGAATGGGGGAAAAGCCAAGATTATTTTATAACATAACGGAAGATGTCAAAGCGAGAAAAGCCAATGCTTTCGAGAATTTCCCTGCTTTTGATTTGATTGCTTTTATTGTTGTAGTTTTTTATGAGAGGAATTCTGATAATGGTCTTATCTGCATACCCATTGTCTACAAGCCATTTGAGATTGGCTAATACAAAAGAGTTATCCTTGCCTGTGTATTGCTTGTAAATAAACTCGTCCATATCTTTGATGTCAATCACTAAAAGGTCAGCAAATTGAGCAACTTTAAAGATATTTTTGTTCGGTACATTCAATGAAGATTCTATGGTGATTTTCCATTCCTCTGGCATTTTTCGAGTAAACTCACTTATAAAATCAGCGTACAGCAGTGGCTCACCACCACCAAAAGTAACTCCTCCACCCGTAGCCAAAAAATAAATATTGTCAGGCATCAAGCGTTCTATCAGTTTATCAACAGTAAGTTTACATTCTGGAGATTCTTTGAAGCATTGGGCGTTTATGCAATATGCACATCTAAGTGGACATTCATGAAATGCAACGAGAGTAGTGATGCCGTCACCGTCTGTAGCCAAGCGGTGACGGTCAATTCCTATCAATGGTGCTTCTAATGATGGCATAAGTTACTTTAGCATAATATCTATTGGTATCATAATTTTCGCACATGTCGGCTTGCCGTCTTTTAAGGCTGGCTTCCATTTAGGCATCGCTTTTACAAGTCGTAACACTTCCTCTTTCATCTCTTGAGGACAAATTGTTATGACTTTAACATCGGCAAGACTGCCATCACCCAACACATAGAAAGAAACATTTATGCGCTGCTGATATGCTCCTTGTAAAGTTTCAGGTACACATAAATTTTGTTCTACAAAATGTAGCAGGGCACTGTTGCCGCCAGGATAGAATGGCCATGTGTCAAAATCTTTATTTTCAACAACCATTTTTCCTTCCTGTTTTTTCTTGCGACGCTTCTTTGTTTTAGGCTTTTGTGGTGCAACTACAACCATTTCTCCTAAAAGATTATCGTCTTCTTCCGTTAGGCAAAGCGTGTTAAAGCCTTTCAAGTCCAATTCGCTGAATGAATAGACCTTGTTTTTATAACCAATATATTCCAATCGTAGCGTGGAATCCCTTGGAAAGGTAACAGAAAAGTTTCCGTCAATGTCTGTAATGCTGCCGGGCCGTTTGTTTTCTACAACAATAATTACACCAACAATAGGAGTTCCGTCAGCATCTTTCACACATCCATTGATTGTAACTTGTGCTCTTGTTGGCAGAGAGTCTGCTGCGATTACTTCATTACCAATAGGTACAGACAGTGACGAAGTTTGGGCATATACATTGTATGGGGTCGCCAAAATGCCAATGGCAACACCTGTAACACAAACAGCCTCTCCCATGCGTTTGCGTAAAGACAATTCCGACTCTATATATTTTCTTTCAGTCTCGCATGCTGGACATGTTCCACTGCAATGTCCTTTGAAGTGGCAAACTCTTGGCTCGTATGCAATGCCATTCATGTCAGCAATCTTTTTTCTGACAGCTTTCAGTACGTCGCAAATTTTTCTACCCCTATCCATACTAATTATTATTAGTCAATGGCAAAGATAACAATTTTTTCTTAGAAAAAGTAGCCTCCTGCTTGCTTTTAATTTTTATAACCATGGTCTTCAAAGAGTTTGGCGGTGTCAGACTGTTTCCATTCAGCGAATACGTTGCCTTTGGCTAAACGAATGCGACTGGCATCCTCATTGAGGATGATCACGCTGACGCAAAAGCCGAAGTGCTTAAAGTCCTGGCACACGCCGAGGAAGTAACTTGCGAGGTCGTTGTCCAGCATAAAGTCATCCACTTGCGCTTGCACTTGTGCGGTGGCAAGCTCTGTGTCATAGACAAGTCCGCTGCCATAGCAGACTTCAGCGTTGAACATCTGGCAAGTGCTCATTGTCTCGTCAGACTCGATGAGATCAATGATATTGTACGGCATCTGGTTGTCGCCTCCCCATGGGATGTACTTCATCTTGTCGTTGATGATGATTGGTGCGATGTTATGCTCCTCCTTAAAGACTTCAGATGTCTTGGCGGTGAAGGCTGCGGAGGCGTTAGCACCTGGGATGGTGACAACGGATGTTGAGGGAATAAATGAAAAATCGCTCATATCTTGCTTTTTTAGGGCAAAGATATGGTTGGTTGTGTTTGGCGTAAAAGACAGATAAATGATAATTTACCGACGCTTGACCGTTCATTAACAATGGCAAGAGCTCGTCACGCTGCTTAGTCAATTCTATCATTTCGCAACGGTTTTCTATTATTTCTGCCAATATAGAGTCAAACTTGTTCCTAAAATCAGCATTTGGACTGACCAATACAAATAACTCCTTCAAATCTTTGTCTGAAAGGTGTCCGACAGTAGAACCTTTTGCTCTCAACTCTTTAGCCTTAATGTATGGTGCAATATCATATTTTGCTTGCATAATAGAAACTGCCGACTTGGATTTTGCCCTTAGTCTTACACTCCGTTGATTCAGATAAGAAACATTGTCATTCCAATAATTCATGTGAAAGTTGCCGTCCATTCCTACCAATAAATCTTGCTTCTGTAATTTATACTTTTCGTCTACTTCCTCTTCTGAATATGCAGAAACACTATTCTCTAATATATCACGAATACGTACAACAGGAATGTTTGTTGGCTCTTCTGTGAATAGTTCCGTAGAAAAAGGAAAGCCGTATTGAACGGATAATTCGTCAAATACATTGGCAGTTTTCCATTCCTCTGGTATCTCTCGTTTCAACTTCTCATTCCACACCATAGCACCTCCACTCGATTTATACGGTTTGCCCTCCTCGTTCGGGAAGTCAAACTGCACAAACCAATAGTCGTAGAGCTGCCTTGCCATCGCCTCTAAATTATCATTTATCGGCATCGTTTCTTTCTTCCTTTATATTATATAGAGACCAATACAAGTTTTGTCCTATGAAAGAAACAGTTATACAAGCCGTTTTAGACGGTATGCGAGCGGTCCTGACTGAAAATCAGTTGGAAATGCTGACAGATGTGACCCGAAAGGCATTATCTGAGTGTGAGATTACGCCAAAGTTGGCAGAGGAAGAACAGCGCAACAAGGAAAATGCTGAACTTCTTGGGGCTTTTATATCCTCAAAGAAAGTGGAGGGTTGTTCTGACAAGACAATCCACTATTATAAGTCTTCCATTGAGAAACTAATAGCGTCTGTGAAGAAGAATGTGTGCGACATTGCCACCAATGACATTCGTTGCTATCTCGCTGAGCAGCAGGAACAACGAGGGCTTAGCAAGGTTACGATTGACAACTTGCGTCGCATTTTTTCCAGTTTCTTTTCTTGGCTTGAAGATGAGGACTATATCACAAAAAGCCCTGTGCGCAGAATACACAAAGTGCGCACAGATGCTTTGGTCAAGGAGGTGTTGACGGACGAAAATATAGAGGTTTTGCGTGACAGTTGCCAAGAAATGCGTGATGTTGCTATGATTGATTTGCTTCTTAGTACTGGTATGCGTGTAGGGGAGTTGGTGAAAATCAATCGTGACGACATTGACTTCCAAGAACGCCAGTGTGTAGTGTTTGGCAAAGGCAACAAAGAACGTGAGGTGTATTTCAACGCACGAACTAAAATCCACCTCAAAAAGTATTTGGAGCAACGCACAGACACTAACCCTGCATTGTTCGTGAGTCTGCATGAACCTCACACACGGCTGACCATTATTGGCGTAGAAGTTCGTTTGCGTCAGCTTGGAAAGCGTGTAAATCTGCATAAGGTGCATCCTCATAAGTTCCGTAGAACATTAGCAACAATGGCTATTGACAAGGGTATGCCAATAGAGCAAGTGCAGAAGATGTTGGGACACGTGAAGATTGACACCACGCTGCATTATGCTATGGTAAATCAAGCCAATGTAAAGGCTGCACACCGCAAATTTCTTAATTAAGGTTTAGAAATGCATTATTCTGCTTGTTTATGAGTACCTTTGCGAGATAAAATAAAAGCAGAATATGGAGAAATACAAACTATCAGAACTGATAGTAATTAAAAATGGTAGAGATCATAAAGACCTTCCAAATGGGGATTATCCTGTATTTGGAAGTGGGGGTATTATGCGCTATGTAAATAGCTATCTGTATGACAAGCCAAGTGTTTTGTTGCCACGAAAGGGATCTCTAAGCAATATCCAATATAGCGATACGCCATTTTGGACAGTGGACACTTTGTATTATACCGAAATAAATGAAGAATTAGTGTCTCCATACTATTTGTATCGCTATCTTAGACTCTTGGATATGAGCCGTTTAGATTCTGGAACCGGTGTCCCAAGTATGACATTTGATAGCTACTATAATATAAATGTTTTTTTGCCTAATATTGAAGAACAGAGACGTGTAGCCTCTATTCTTCAAAAAATAGATGCAAAAATAGCTCTTAATCATCAGATAAATGATAATTTACAAGCAAGCCGAGCGCAGAGCCAAACGCAGTTTGAGCTATGCCGAGGCGCAGCCGTAAATGCGGACGTTAGTCCGAATTTACTGACGCTTGACCGTTCATCAAGAGGGGCAAAAGTTCGTCTCGCTGCTTAGTTAAAGCAATATTATTGAAAATATTGTTAGTCCATTTTTTAAATAATGGCTTGGCTATATTCGCAAATTTAATTGCTATACTCAAACTCGGAATTACAATCGGCAATTCCTTTAAATACTTGAAATGCCGAGAATATCCTGGATTAGGAATCTGCAATGTACTTACTGCCAAATACAAATAATATTGAGAAACAGCGTCGTTTGACGAATATAGAATTTGTGTTCCATCTGCACCTCTTGCAAAATCAAAATCTAAGAATTTAACCTTTGTCGAGTGGTCTCCAAATAATACCGCAGGATGACGTGTAAGAAGATTGTCATCTTCATTTGTATAACCTACAATATATGTGTCACCTTGGTCTATAATAGGATATTTTCCTTGTGAAAGATATTCTTTTGTCTCATATCGCTTTGTTGTTGGATATTTATCCAGTATAGCTGATATTGGCAATGTCGACCAGCCTTGCGGAATCTCACGCTTTAGCTTATCATTCCACATCATAGCCCCACCACTTGATTTATACGGTTTTCCCTCCTCATTTGGGAAGTCAAACTGTACAAACCAATAGTCGTAGAGCTGCTTTGCCATCGCCTCTAAATTATCATTTATCTGACGATTAAGCTCAATTTTACGGTCTAAGTCAGCCAGCAACTTTCCAATGGTACGTTGTACTTCCATTGGTGGCAGCAATACAGGTATATTGCTGATAGTATCATTGGAAAGTGTGTATCGCTGACCACTACCTGAAGCATTGTTTTCAAAATACTTCTGAATGTATTGAGTGTGCATGAAAGCATTCAGATATTTTCCGTCAACAATAGTAGGATTGGGAGTAATCAACGCACAATGATAACCGAGTACAACATTGTCAAAGTTGTCAGCTATGTACGTTGCAACTCCAATATCATATTTTGTTTCACTATCTTTTGTGATTGCCACCATACCTTTGCCTATTGAAAATCTGTCTATTTCAGATTGTTTTGCAGAGGCTATCATGAAACGTTTGGCTTTGTCTTTGGTGATAGCCCAATTGTAATAGACATCAACAAAGTTGCACAGACGCACAGGTGTTTCGCCTTCTATTGTTTTCTTGTCGACACCGCTAATCTCAATTTTAGCAATGTCGGCAAGTTTATATTTCTTTAGTTCCATTTTGTCTAATCTCTATCTTGAAATAGTGCAAGTAAAACTTGCACCATTGTTAAAATCTATTTTGGAAGTGCACTCGCAAAATTATTATTCCTTATCCAGCAACCCCCTTACTTCCTTATCAAAGTCAGAGTCGATACGTTGCGTCTTATTGAATACATCATATTCTTCTTCCGCTTTCTTCTTGGCTTGCGCTGCCGATATTTTGCCTTTGTCAGGCAATATTTGGTATTTGCGGAATGTCAAGAATTCATTGACACTTGCCGAGAACTGCGCCATATTAAACGTGTTTTCACGCTCAATGAGGTCTTCTATATAGTCAAAGAAACCAGTAACAGCACGCTCCAATTGTCGGATTTCCTTCTCTTGTAGATAGTTCTTGGCAATGCTGACATCTGATTTCAGAACACGTCCATCTGGGGCATTTTTCCATGTAGTCAATCCCATGTGGTCTTTCGTATGGTCTGCCTTTGAATAGATAATCTCCGCTGCGGTCTGCCCAGTGATGGCAAAGTGGAAGCGGTTTTGTATCATCGCATAGAAATCTTTTGTTGTCGGAGAGTTCTTGTCATAGTCGGTGCTACATTCTGCATAGATGTCCGTAATCTGTTGCCAAATGCGACGTTCGCTTGCACGAATAGAACGCACTCGTTCAAGCAATTCACGGAAGTAGTCTTTGCCAAACACCGCCGTTCCTTGTTTCAACCGCTCATCGTCCATAGCGAAGCCCTTCTTTATATACTCATTAAGAATCTTTGTTGCCCATTGGCGGAAACGTGTGGCTTTCAGAGAAGACACGCGATAGCCTACGGCGATGATAGCATCAAGAGAATAGAAATCTATAAGTTCCTGAACCTCGCCACGGATACCTCTATTTACGACTGTTTCCATTTTGGAAATAGTCGTGTCAGGATTAAGTTCTCCCTCTGTAAAGATATTTTTCAAGTGCTTACTGATAGCCGGTACGCCCACGCCAAATAGCTGTGCCATAGCCTTTTGGGTACACCAAAGCGTTTCATCCTTTATGACGACTTGCACTTTGCCGTCCGCATCCGGCATGCTATACAGAAGATATTGAATCTCGTTAGTCATCGTCGTGTTCCTTCCCTACGTTTTCGTTGAAACTGATACTATCCAACTGCTTCAGTATCTCTTCTTCGAGGCGGTGACTCTCCTCAATCTGTGCTTTCAGCGTAGACCTATAATTACTCATGCGCTTGTTGAACTCCTCCTCGGTAATGTCCACATAGTCAATCTTAATGTCGAAATACTGACCTGCAGAAAGGCTGTAACCTTTCTCTTTGATTTCATCGTATGTCACAGCTACCGAGAAATCATCAACAGCCTCCTTGTTCTGGAATGTGTTCACAATCTTGTCGATTTCGAAATCGCGAAGACGGCGTTTCTGATTGTTACCTTCCTTATATTCCTCACCCAGCTTGCTTGCGTCGATGAGAATCACCTTGTCGCTCTGTGCCGATTTGTCAAAGAACAGCACGGAGACATTGGTACCTGTAGTAGCAAACACATTTGACGGCATAGACACACATCCATACACCCATTTTTCATCTACAATGCGTTGCAAGATGCGCTTCTCTACGCCACTTTTAGATGTGATAAATCCTGTAGGTATGACGATTGCGCCCTTTCCCGTTGGCTTCAGCGAGTTGAGCAGATGCTGGATGAAGCAAGTGTAGATAGCCATTTTTGGTTTGTTCGGATCTACCTTTTTCACAGAGTTAGGAACACCAGCCCAAAAACGGATTGTGTCGGCAGCGAGCGTGTCACGATACTCTGGAAAATCGAGTTTGAACGGTGGATTGCTTACAATGAAATCGAATTTCTTCAGCACACCATTATTCTCTTTATGCGATGGTTCGGTAAGCGTGTTGCCTTGCACCACATTAGGCAGAGAAGCCGAAAGGTTGTTGAGGATAAGATTCAGACGCAGCATCTCGGATGATTTCTCTGAAATGTCCTGCGAGTAGATGGAGCATCGGTCCTCACCTATCTGGTGAGCCAGTGCCATGAGCAGTGTGCCAGTACCTGCCGACGGGTCATAACAAGTGATGCCACGGAAGTCCGACTTGTCGCCCACAAGCAACCGCGCCATAACCTGCGCTATGGCATGAGGTGTGTAATATTCGGCATATTTTCCGCCACTGGCGTTGTTGAACCCCTTCAACAGATACTCGAAGATGTGTGAGAAGAAATCGTATTTCTCGCCAAACACATCCTCAAAGTTGAAAGAAGCCACATTGTTCATAAGAGCCTTGGCAAACTCATCACGCTTCTGTGTGTCGGTGACGTATGTAGTCAGCGGAAAGAAAATATTCACCTTACTCTTTCCTGACGTGGTGACAGAGAAAGTGTCAGCATTGAGCGATGCAATGTCAATTAGAGTAGCATCGAGCAGTGTAGAAAAGTCGCCCTTGGTGGCAGAGTTATAAAGGTGCGATAGCGTATGCTCCGGCTTCATGCGAGGCACGGAGTGCGGAAGATAGCTGAACAGGTCTTCCACTTCATCCTCAGTGAATTTGTCATATTCAGCATCCCACTTCTCGGCGTTTCGTAAGCGCTCGCCATACACTTCGTCGCGCTTTGCCTCATAACCGAACTTATCGTTAAAAAACTTGTAAAGGAACATCTCCGTTACAATTTTATATTCACTGCCAGTGCCAGCCAATCCGTAAGCCCCGGTAGTGCTCTTCAGAGAGTCGATAAGGGCGATGGTAGCCTCAGATATATTGATGTTGCTCATTATTATTAATATGCGTAGTTACGTTGTTGTAAATATTCTGTTGTGATGAGATTGTTGATAAACTTGCGGTCTTTTATGTCTGCCCTTATGTGCATCTTCAGCAGTTCCTTGCCGATGATGGCAAGCACATCCTGCTGAAATGCCGGTTCGTTGTCAAGCTTGTTGATGTCGAGGAATATCATCCGGTCGATATCCTGCTTCATATTGGCCAGGTTCTCCGCAATCTCATATTCATGCTTTGATATGATCGGTTTTTCGCGTTTTTCGTTCTGCTCCTCAATACGCTTGTGGATTCGCACAAACCGTTCGTCGCCCTTGTACTTGCTTTTCAGAAGACGGTTGCGGCGATTGATTTCCCTTATTTTCTTCATCACCTCGTCCATGTACTGTATGCTTTCTTTTGCGTCAGCCGTGTCTTTGGGTACAAATCCCTTCTTGCGGAAATACTCTCTGAACTCATCGGCAAGAATAACATACTTGTCCTCCTTTGTATCAAAGTTCGCCTCGAACTCAGCCTGCACACGCTCGCAACGCTCACGGATGTCGTTGACTATGATGCGCATTTCCTCAGGCATTCCTTTCTTGAACTCAAATTCCAGCTCAGAAAGCGCAACGTTAATGATGCCTGACACGTCGGCTTTATGCTCCGTGTTTTCAAGAAGATTAATGCGCTCGATGCGGTGCGTCACCTCCGTGATAAGCGTAGGAATGGTGCCGATAGGTAGCGACGCAAGTTTCTGCTTTGTTTCCTCGTCGCCGAAAGAACGAACTTGGTTGACAATAGCCTTTGCTTCTGAAAGCGTGTTGCGCAATTCATAAAGGCTATCCTTGTTGTCAACCTCGTCAATCTGCTTACGAAACTCCTCCATATTATCAGTGGTGAAGTTGAAGAGCACACTTTTTACTTGCTTGATTTTGGCTTCCACCTCTTCCTTAGTCACCATCACATCATTGGCGATATTACTTTGCCCCGAGCCAGCGCCGTCAGAAGTGCGGTTCAATTCACGGAGGTAGCGGTCGTTGGTAGCATCAAAATTCTCCTTGATGTTCACAAAGTCAACCACATAACCATACTTAAAATCATGGTAAGGTCGGTTTACACGCGTCAAAGCCTGCAACAAGTCATGACCGTCGAGCGAACGTCCGAGGTACAGTTTCTTCAGACGAGGAGCATCAAAACCAGTGAGAAGCATTTTGTTGACAATGAGCACGTCCACTTCCTGAAGTTTCTTGAACCCCTCGATGTACTCTTTACGTTCCAACTTATCGCCTTCGTCATGCAATATAAGCGAAGCTGTCAAAGGCCTGTAGCCAGAAGGCAAAGTCATTGGCTCTGCTGCCATTCCGATCTGTTCCTCTTTATGCTGCCATATTTTCTCCGCATTATGGAAACGCTTCTGCCACAAGCGGAACATCTCTCTGGCCTGAGGGTTTGTCTTGCAGACAATCATAGCTCCGACAGAGTTGTCGTTCTGCTCCCTACGGAAACGGCGGAAGTCGGATATGACATAGTCGAGCAACGCATTGAGATAGCTTTCATCCTCAATGATCTTATTGCGGTCGATGTCTGACTTCTTCACTTTTACGCTTCCAGCCAATTTGTCGAGTATATCCTCAATCTTTTCCTTGTAGATGGTCTCGACAGGCTCACGCATAAGTTTGCAAGTATAGCCGTCAGCGATTGACTTGTCGTAATAGTAAGTATGGATATAGTCGCCAAACACTCGCCAAGACTCACGCTCCTCCTTGAGAAGCGGCGTGCCAGTGAGGGCTATCTTCACAGCGTTTTTGTCAGCTTCGAGCAAATTCGCCAAGAAACTTCCCTTGGGGTTATATCCACGATGCGCCTCGTCGATAAAGAATATACGTTGCAGGTTGGTGCTATAACTGTCGTCAACTTGCACCTTCGCCTTGTCTTCTTTGAACTTCTGGATGTTGACCACCATGATCTCCAACTTGCCTTCATTGTTCTGTGTGATAGACCGGCTTGCGATGTCCTTCATCAGTTCTTCACGGCTCTTGGCATTATGCACGATAAGACCACGGGCGGCAAATTCGTCGGTAGCCTGTTCCATAAGGTCGATACGGTCGACTATGAAATAGAACTTTGCCACGATGCTTTTCCGTGCAAAGAAATCCGTCAGACTACGCACGCTGTAATAGGCAAGAGCAGTTTTTCCGCTGCCCTGTGTATGCCAAATGATACCGCTCTTTATTCCATTATTTAGGGTGCGACGGATAGCATAAGAGGCGAACATCTGCTGATAGCGCATAATATGCTTTTGCAGCGTAGTACCCTGTGTGCCGTCCTCCAATTCCACCTTGCGCTCAACGTATGCTATGCCATAACGAAGCAGGAACAGAAAACGCTCCTTGCTCAGCATGGAGGTTATGATACGGTTTGTAGGAGTATTGACATCCTTGTTGGTCTGATACTCCTTAAGGTTCTTGATGACTACACAGTTGCGGTGTTTCAATACCCTATATTCGTCTTCATCCGTTATTTCCTGATAGGGATAATTGGTAACAAACGTTTTGTTTTCCTCACGGAACACATTGAAGAAAGCCTTGCCCTTGGCAGAGCTACAATAGAATGCACCTTGAATAGGTACACGGCTCTCGTTGTCGTATTCCTGATTGTTGGAGAATATCATCAACTGCGTTACGTTGAAGAAGCGACGGAAACATGTCTTGCTCATTCGGGTATTGATGCGTTCTCGCTCAGCCAAGATACCCTCGTGATTATTTGGTTTCTTTACTTCAATGAAAGCCAGTGGCATTCCATTGATGAAACAGGTGATATCAGGACGGAAATTGTCCTCCGTGTCTTCGTTTTCACAAGTAAACTCGGTGGTGACGTGCCAATCGTTATTTTCAGGATTGTCAAAGTCAATAAGTTTTATTCCGCTATTGGAAGAAAGCATCTGGTAAAACTCGCGTCCTAAATCATCATTGTTTGCAACGTTTACAATCTTTGAAAACAACAAAGAGACTTTCTGGCTTGACAAAGACGGATTCAGACGTTTGACTGCATTCAGAAAAACGTCTATCAATATATTAGTCTTGGTATCATATGCATTGATATTATCCAAGTAGGTATAGCCCAACTTACATAGATGGAGAGCTGCAGGCACTTGTACCCTGGTATTCTCATTGAAGTTAGAATTTCCCATAAATATACATTTAGTCAAAGTTAATAATTTCACTTACATTGACATTCAGCAACTCTGAAATTCGCTTCAGTGTTGCCAAATCGGGCTGTGTCGTATTGGTACACCATTTTGAAACAGTAGTTTGATTAACACCCAACTGTTCAGCAAGCCATTTATTGGTCTTTTTATTCTTTACCAATACAAGTTTTAATTGATTCAGTTCTTCCATACAGTCAACATATTGCTTATAAAGCAAAATTATAGATTTTTAGCGAGAAACTATATTGTTCAATTCTACCTTTAACAAGATATAACTTTTACATATACACCTCAATCCCATTCACCTCAAATATACACACATCACGAATCTGCCGGATTTCGTTAGAGTCCAGCAGCTTCATTCGTCTTGTGCCGCAGAAGAAGTCATAGCGGAGTGAGATGCTCATCAGTGTGAGTATCCCAGTTATTTTACTTCCACAAAGGTTCGCTCTCCCAATTAGTTGGAAATCCCATAGCAGAAACATCTACATTGCTGTGCTCACCAAGAAGTTTCTTCAACCTTAGCGTAAAATCATTATAAGGGCGTATCACATCCAGTAAATACTTAAGATCAATGGTTCGTTAAAATTTGAGATAACGGCTAAGCGGCTTTACGCTGCCAGCC
>ERZ791902.1266-NODE-1266-length-12456-cov-3.533425_pt1 | contig 12456 bp, 8 predicted proteins | sample MGYA00510149_ERZ791902 | MGnify/ENA primary metagenome ERZ791902 (study PRJEB30046, sample SAMN00792060) | human gut metagenome | study: EMG produced TPA metagenomics assembly of the A metagenome-wide association study of gut microbiota in type 2...
AGATTGACAAGATGACTCCTAACGACTATACCAAGGAGGAGATGAAGATGTACAATGAGACTCGTAAAATCATGCACTCTGATGTTCGCACCAGTGCCACTTGTGTACGTGTTTCCTCACTTCGTTCTCACTCAGAGAGCGTATGGTTCGAGACCGAGAAGCCATTGGCAGTAGAGGACATCCGTAAGGCTTTGGAGGCTGCTCCTGGCGTAACCGTAAAGGACGACGCACAGAACTACGTATATCCAATGCCTTTGGAGAGTGCGGGTAAGGACGATGTCTATGTAGGCCGTATCCGTAAGGATCTCGCCGATGACAACGGCAATACATTGTGGCTCACAGGCGACCAGATTCGCAAGGGCGCAGCGCTCAATGCCGTTCAGATAGCTGAGTATTTGATCAAAGTAGGTAATGTGAAATAAGATACATGCTTGAAAGATTCAAACTCTTGCTTCGGGATATGAACCGGGGCATTTATGAGAAAGAAACAGAAATATCGCTCTCGCTCCTTGCCGCTCTGGCAGGCGAGAGCGTTATTCTTTTAGGTCCACCGGGTGTGGCCAAGAGTATGGTGGCGCGACAGCTGAAGTGTGCCTTCCGTGGAGCACGCAATTTCGAGTATCTCATGTCGCGCTTCTCTACACCCGATGAGATCTTCGGTCCTGTGAGCATACAGAAGCTGAAGACCTCCGATACCTATGAGCGTGCTGTGGAAGGCTATCTTCCTACAGCCGATGTCGTGTTCCTCGACGAGATATGGAAGGCGGGTCCTGCCATACAGAACACCCTGCTCACGGTCATCAACGAGAAACTGTTCCGCAACGGCATACGCGAAATAGAGTTGCCGCTGAAACTCCTCGTGGCTGCCAGCAACGAGTTGCCAGCCAAGGGCGAGGGACTGGAGGCGCTGTGGGACCGATTCGTCATCCGCATAGAGAGCCGTCCCATACGGCAGGAGAAGAACTTCCGAGAGATGCTCTTGGAGGTGAAGAGTGAAGCGGGAGGACAGTGTTCGGCGGCCGAAGGGAAAGCCAATTCAAATGCGATTACTGCCGAGGAGTATGCGGAATGGTCGAAGACCATCGATCGTATAGGAGTGAAGGAGGAGGTACTCGATGCCATTTCTGCTATCCGCAAATCCCTGAGAGCCGTGAATGTGGATGAGGCTGCCGAGCGCCGTCATGTGTATGTGAGCGACCGTCGCTGGAAGAACATCATGCGCCTGCTTCGTACCTCTGCCTTTATGCAGGATCGGGCGGAAGTGGCGGTCTGCGATCTTCTTCCCATCTACCATTGCCTGTGGCAGGAGCCGGAGGAGAGGGATGCCATCCGTGCGCTCGTCATCAAAGCACTCTTTGCTCCTCATGCCGACAAGTTGGTAGAGATGAAGAATGCTCTTGCCGAGGACATCAAATATCATCGCATCCGCCGCAGTCCTGATGAGGGCAGGGATTACGAGGGCGAGATAGAGAGTCTCTCTGATGCCCTGACATCCCTGGAACGCCAGTTAGGCGACAACCTCTTCGTTTCTTCCGACGACAAGACCGAACTCTCTTCTTATCTTCGCGATTTCTACAGAGAGCTGGCCTTTACCCGTCAGGACACGATGAAACTGTATGCGGAGTAGCGCATCCACGTGATACTTATTTCTCCACCAGTACGTCCTTTTCTTCATAACTGTCGAAGCCGATGTTCATGTCAGCACCGTGCTCCCGGAAGATGGAGATAAGGTGTTGCTGCATGTCGGGGTCAATGGCTATCTCGCCATTCTTCGCCTTATAAAACCTGCGCCGGGCATAAGGCGTACGGGAATAGAAATAATGGGTTCTTCCCGCCGGGATGGTACTGTAGATGCGCTGGAATCCCCTTGCCCATACTTGCTTTTCTGACACAAGATGATAGGGGCACTTCTCGCCCTCACACTGCAGGTGCTTCACATTGAGCACCTCAAAGGTATCGGCACAGGTAAGTGCCTTGACATACTGCGCATAACGGGCGCAAGTGTTGCTGCGTGTGCAGGATGCCATGGGGCAAACTACACTCAATGAAATTTTCTTCATAGTTTCTTTTATTTTTAAGTTACTGAAGTTTTGCAAGTTCAGAAGTTATAGAAGTTATCACTCCCTTCGGTCGTTAGAAGTTATAGCCAACAGCCTTTTTGGTTGAAGATCTATCTGTGAAGACATACGTCTTAACTCCTTAACTTCCTTAACTCCTTTAACTTCCTGATATGCGAAAGTTGAGTAATTCATAGAATGGTAAGGCTTATACAGGGATGCTGGAACTCGGTGATAGGATGCTGGAACTCGGAAATAGCTTTTTATCTTACCAGAGCACTTTTGTGCCCTTAGTCAGGGCACAAAAGTGCTTTAGGCAGACAAAATATTAAGTCTAAGTTCCAGTGATCAGGAAAGCAGTCATACCAACTTCTCAGATAGCAGGAATACCAGAATTTTGAAATCCGATACGATGTTTTGCCTTCATCCTTCATGTATTCGTCCGGAATGCCGATAAACACTGGGATTTCGAGGGAGAAGGGTAAATTCGAGTAATTTGACTTGTAACATCCTGTCCTATAGTTACTTATGTGTAAGCAATGAAGGATGAAGGGTTTTTACCACATCGCAGTACTATTTTTTTTTAGACAATGCAAAGATACAAAGCGGAAGCCCTCTTTTGCAAGTTTTCCCTGCCATATAGAAACACATCAGGGAAAAACAGGGAAAAAATAATGGGCAGCAGGGAAAACAGCAGGGAAAAATAAAAATTCCTGATACATTCATTGGTATTCTCATTCTTTTTCTTTAACTTTGCGTCACTTTCATTTTCATTCAAATTCTGCAAGTAAATACCTGCACAAAACAGGTAACGGCAGACGACTCATATAACAATGACAGAAAAAGAAGAACAACAATCTCAGTTCAGCTATGAAGTTTTCGACCGACAACTGAACACCTTTTATATGATGTGTCAGGTTTTCATTCAAGGCTGGGAAGACTACAGCACCCAGGAGATGAACTGTGACATACGCTCTCTGTGCACCAAGGCTTCAAGGCTCTGCTATATGGCAGACCAGGATCTCGCCTTGCAGCACAACGACCTGATACACCAGCGCAAGTTCATCAATCAGTCCCATCTCGATACTATCAGCCAGATAGTCATCAATGAGATGAGCCCTTTCTTAAGAAAAGTAATAGACAGATATAAGACCACCAAAAATCTGGAAGGTCATAAGAGCGGCATGTTTTCAGCTCAGATGAGCATGCTGTTCCCAAAACTGCACGAACTGCTCATAGAGGATGGCATGGCGGAAGACTCCATTGCCAATTTAGGAGCCGACATCAATATTGTGGAAAGAGCTTTCCTCAAGAAGATCAAGTGTGCTAAATATCCTGGAGTGAGATCCGAAGAAAGATTCTGGAACATCTTCCAGCTATATGGCTACTCATGCTATCTGGTGTATCATTTCCGACAGGTAAACGATGTCTGCGGAAGATATATTACAGACGAGGAGGCTGGGCGACTCACCGAAATGGCAGTACAGAAATATTCTACAGACCCGGGAGGCAAGAAAGACATCGACCTGTATTTCTCTACTCTGGAATACAATAACGACCATAAGACGCTCAACATTGATCAGATGCGCAGCGAACAGCGAAAACTGCAAAACGAAGTTCCGGAAAGTCTGCTCCTGCCGTTCCTGCACCATGTAAACGATGCCTACGAGATGGGAAAGGAAGTAAACCAGCAGACATTTACTGCAGAAGAATACATCAGTCTGCTCTCTGCTACTGCAAAATGGCAACTTCTGGAACAGCAGATTTTCGAATGTCAGCATCCGAATGAAATAAAGCCGCAGTACGACAATGAGGTTTTCGTAACGGTACACAACGGCAGACCGGTGAAAATGGACGAATTGCGCAAAACGATTTCCCTGATGGTGAAGCTGGTAAACAAGAAGAACCAGTGGTTTTGCGTGTGGAGTGTGCTGAGGCATCACAATCTTTTGGCCAACTATTCGCATGAGGCTTTTGCCCGCCAGATGATGAGCAGCTACTGGTTTGGCGACATCGAAAGCTACAAGCGTTTCTCAGGCGACACCTTGCGAGAATACAAACGTTACTTCTCCGACTACGACTACATGCAATGGGACAATGATGCTTTCCTGGAGCAGAAGCTGCTGTTCGGTATGACCAAATGGTCGAACTCGCTATGCCAGAAGTTTCAGTCGCTATGTCAGAAAATGGAGCAAGCCATCGTCGGCTGGAGCTACCTCTGATCTCTTATTGACAGACTTTCGCATGTACGGAAGTTGAGTGAAAATATAAAAACATTATCATATAATGAACAACGAACATCAAACGTATCCTGCGGACAATGAGCAGAACGACATCATCATTTATCGCTCTAAAGACGGTAAGGTAAATGTCGCTCTGATGACCCGTGAAGGCAAGGTTTGGCTTAACCAAATGCAAATCGCCAAACTTTTTGGGACCTCTAAGCAAAGTATCGGTCAGCATATAGCAAAAATATTGAAAGATAGAGAGTTAGATGCTGATTCGACTGTAAAGTGTTACTTTACAGTTGCTACAAATGGGCGCCAATATAAAATGCTTTATTATTCTTTGGAGATGATTCTTGCTATAGGCTATCGTGTTCGTGGTGTTCGTGGCGTTCTGTTCCGTCAATGGGCAACGCAGCATCTCTCAGAGTATCTTGTAAAAGGATTTACAATGGATGACGAGCGGTTGAAAAATCCTGATGGTCGCCCAGACTATTTCGATGAGTTGCTGCAACGTATCCGCGATATCAGAGCTTCGGAAAAGCGATTTTATCAAAAGTTGCGTGACTTGTTTAAGAGCAGTGACTATGAGGCAAGAGAAAAAGCTACCCAGATGTTCTTTGCCGAGGCACAGAACAAGTTGCTCTATGCGGTAACTGGCAATACTGCGGCAGAGATTGTGATGCAACGTGCAGACGAGACTTTGCCCAATATGGGACTTATGACATGGAAGGGAAGTGTTGTAAGAAAAGGTGATGTCATTATTGCCAAGAATTACTTGGTGAAAGATGAGATAGACAAACTCAATCGTCTTGTCATGCTCTTCTTGGAGTCTGCAGAACTTCGTGTGAAAGAGCGCAAAGACCTTACTTTAGATTATTGGAGAAGCAATGTGGATGCTTTGCTTACTTTCCAGGGACAAGCTGTATTAAAAGGCAATGGTCAAGTGTCCAATGGTGAAATGGAGGCGTACGCCAAGGAAGTTTATTGCCGTTTTGATGAAAGGCGTAAAAAAATGGATGCCCAGAATGCTGATGAGGAGGACTTGCGCTTCTTGGAGAATCTGGAGAATGAAATAAAAAATAAGAAATAGGAGTCTATGGATTTATCTCGCCATCTCATTCTTTTGAATGGTCAGCCGAAGACAATGCAAATCGACATAATCAAGAAAAAAATGTCGAATGGCTATCTTGTGCGCTTTAAGAATAACCCCAAAAGTTATAATTATAGTTGTAATAATGTGGTATGGCTTAGTAATCCAAGGTGGATAGACCCTTTGTTTGCCAAGGTTTTTGTGTCGGGTAAGGAGGAAAAAGATGTAAGGGAAATATGGGAGTTTATGTCTGGCAGTCTTATTTATTGGCGGATTGTTTTCAAGAATGGATATGTTATAGAAGGCTGTCAAGAAAAAATATCTATTGTAACATCATGTTTGACAGAGGAAAAAGCCATAGATGTTTTTACTTACCTAAAAAATGTTGCAGCCATCAATCCGCTTGGCAAGGAAGAGGAGAAAAATGGAATCTTGTCGCAGATATACGAAAGTATAAATTTTGTGGATTTCGGTAGTGCTGCTTCTTGCTATCTCAATCCCGAAACGCATCCTTTGCTTCAACTTAACCATGGTGATCTGATTTATCCCTTTGGTTGTAATGTCAGTCAAAAGAAAGCAGTGAAGAATGCTTTTGAATCTCAGATGAGTGTTGTTCAAGGTCCTCCAGGAACGGGAAAAACACAAACCATCTTGAATATTATTGCAAATATTGTGTGCCAAGGCAAAACGGTACTGGTGGTTTCTAATAATAATTCTGCAACTGCAAATATACAAGAAAAGTTGGAAAAATATGGCCTTTCCTTTATCGTTGCACCGCTTGGAAGCAAGGCAAACAAAGAAGCTTTCATAGAGCATCAATCTGTAGTGCCTGATGAATGTGCAACTTGGAGTATCGGCATGACGGACAAAATGCACATGCGGAAACAACTACATGCAGTCTTGGATCAACTTGACAGAGTGTATGTCTTGCAGAATGAAAAGGCTAAATTATTGCAAGAGCAACAGGCTGTCATTCTGGAATGGAAACACTTTTGTATGATTACAGGAGTGGTTGAACAACAATCTTTTAGGCGTTTTCCTTCCTCCCGTATAATCAAACTATGGTTGGATTATCAAGAAATGGTTAAAGAAGAAAGTTCCATGCCAAAATCTTGGTTTGTGAAATTTAAAGAACGCCTAAAAAAATGGAGGTTAAAATGGATTTGCAAGCATCGTTTAGATATTATCGGAATTTTTGAAGATATGTCTAAGACAGCTTTACATATCAAGGAGTTTCAAACATTGTACTATCTTAATCGAAAGGAAGAAATTGCATGTCGCATTATTGAGATAGAACGTGAGTTGGAGCAATATGATTCTAAGGTTATGACGGAAAAGATGGTTGAGTTGTCAATGGGTTTGTTCAAGGCATCCTTGTGTGAGAGATATCATAAGCAGGTACGTCCTGTATTCACCGATACAATTGACTTGAAGAGGAATAGAGAGAAGTTTGCCAAGCAATACCCTGTTGTTCTCAGCACGACATTCTCAGCACGTTCTTGTATGATAGCCGATAAACTATTTGACTATGTTATTATGGATGAGGCTTCACAGGTGTCGATAGATACAGGCGCCTTGGCTTTGACTTGTGCATACAATGCCGTTGTTGTGGGAGATGTTTTACAACTTCCCAATGTGATAACAGATGAGGATAAGACGAAACTGGAAGCTATTATGAGTCAATATCATATTGCGGAAGGCTATGATTGTGGAAAGAATAGCTTCTTGCAATCGGTATTGGATGTGATGAAGGGCGTACCAGAAACCTTGCTTCGTGAACATTACCGCTGTCATCCTCGAATCATCAACTTCTGTAACCAAAAGTTTTATGGTGGAAATTTGTTGATTATGACAGAGGATAAAGAAGAAGATAATGTGCTTTGCGCAATCCGAACAGTAAAAGGCAATCATGCCATCAATCAGTATAATCAACGAGAAATAGATGTTGTAAGGGATGAGGTGCTGCCTATTTTGGAAAAGTATGATAGTATCGGAATTATTACTCCATACAATAATCAAGTGAATGCTTTCAAAAAGCAGTTGGAGGGTGTTGAGGTTGCTACGATACATAAGTATCAAGGACGTGAGAAAGATGCCATTATTATGAGTGTGGTTGACAACCAAATTACACCATTTGCAGATGATGCCAATATGCTGAATGTGGCAGTGTCAAGAGCAAAGAAAAAATTCTGTTTGGTAGTAACAGGAAATGAACAGGAACAACATGGTAATGTGATGGATTTAATCGACTATATAGCTTACAACAACTGTATGGTAACGGAAAGTAAGTTGGCTTCCATTTTTGATTACCTCTATGAGCAATATACAGAGCAACGCATGGCATTTCTTGCTAATCACCCACAAGTCTCTGAATATGTATCAGAAACCTTGACTTATAGCTTGTTGCAAGAGACGCTGGCAAGTGATAGGCGATTCTGTAATTTGAAAGTTCTTTGCCATATCCCATTAAGGCAAGTGGTTAAAGAAACATCATTTATGACTATTGAGGAACGAAAATTTGCTTCCAACTATAGTACGCATCTCGATTTTCTTATTATCAATGCCGTGAGTAAGCAATCAGTCTTGGCGATAGAAACTGACGGCTATTCATATCATAATGAGAAATCAGAACAGTATCAGCGAGATTTGATGAAAAATCATATTCTGTCTACTTATGGCTTGCCTCTGTTGAGACTTTCTACTAAGGGAAGTAATGAGAAGGAAAAAGTGTTGGATAAATTGAATGAGATTGTCGTGAAGACGAAGTCATGAAAAACGAGGATGTACCAAGGCAATTGTTCTTGGGTGCATCCTTAAATGAACTTCTTCTTAATTTTTGTTTTATAAATCTTCTAAGCCTCGATTTTGATGCTTCTCATTGTTGATGGCATCGTAATAGTCAATGTGCAAGTTATAGTTAAACGGATAGCTAAGGAATGTTTCATCCATGGCAATAAAAAGGTCAATATTTCCCTTGAAACCATTTACAGATAGAGGCAGACTCGTTAAGTCCATATTTGGGTTCAATTCATTTCCTTCGACAAGTATAGAAAATGATTCTTTCCCAGTTTGTTCACCATAATGACTATATGTCATACCATACTTTTGTAGAAGCATGTTTTTGATTTGATTGTATTTTTGGTCAACAATACTTTCTGATATGTTGGCAATTAAGGTTTTGACGCGATAGACTATCTTTGTACTCTCGTCATAATAGACAAAAATTGATGCTTTGTTGTCAATGAAATGTCCTTTAAAAGCACGACATCCCACTCCTAAAGAATTACTAGTTAATTTATCATGGACACATCCTTTGGCTATCAACTTTGCTTGAAACTGCGTGATGGTTCCATTAATAGGAATTCCCATGTAATTTAGGTGCTTTGTTGTATTTTGTGCCAAACCCACAATAGAGATAATGGCGAAAAGCCAAAGCATAATTAATTTCTTCATAAATAATTGTCTTTTAAGATTAATAAATTAGCGTGCGACAATTCTTTGTATTGTCTTTTCTATGGTTACTACCAAGTTACCATACATTCATCAAGTAGAGAGTTGTTAAAACTCCGTAAGGATACTGCAAAGATAGGGATTTTTTTGTGAACATAAATTATTTAATGCCATAAATTTCATATTTTCCTTGATTTTTGTGATTTCCTGCCTTTTGTACATCATTAACGATAGGCGTCAACCTCTTGCAAAGTGATGCTATCGTTAATGATGTACAAATCATAGCTTTTAATGGTACTTTTGCTGTTGGATTGAAAGAATTGTCACGAGGTGGTGGCGTTTTGGAATAAAAGAATTATCTTTGCAACATATTAAGATAAGAAGATATGAATGAACAGAAGAAATTGACTCCCGAATTGGAGAAGCGTGTGCAGCAGGCAGTGGAGAATTTCATGCAGGGCTATGGCTGCTGCCAATCGGTAGTGGCAGCCTTTGCCGACCTCTATGGTCTTGACGAAAAGATGGCGAAGCGCATCGGTGCTGGCTTCGGAGGTGGAGTAGGAAGGATGCGGATGATGTGCGGTGCCGTGTCGGGAATAGTTGTCCTTGTAGGACTTGATTGCGGACAGACCGAAGGCGATGACCGCGAAGGAAAGTCGGCATGCTATAAGGTGGTGCAGCAACTGCTCGCCCAGTCGAAAGAGCAGAATGGCAGCATCATCTGTGCCGAGATCTTAGGACTGAAAGGCCATGAGAAAGCCCAGTCGAGCTATGTCGCCTCTGCCCGTACAGCCGAATACTATAAGTCGCGCCCATGCGCTGCCAAAGTGGAGAGTGCTGCCAGAATCTTTGCCGAATACTTGATGGCGAAAGAGTAAAAAATGAACTACCAAAATAACAAGGACTTTGCCGAGGCTCAGTATTACCTCAAGATGCTGGACGACTTCTGTAAGACAGGTCGGGTGATCATGCCCGAACTGCCGGCACAGGTCATGCCCTGGAATACGAAGGAAGACCCGCTGAAAGACTATCTCGTTCATCTCTTCAACCTGAAGATAACCATCGCAACAGGTGAGGAGGTGCAGAAGTTCATGCGCCAGGTGGTGAACAGCAAGATCAAGGCAAAGGTGTTCTACGACTGCGTGGGCAAGTTTGTGGTGGAGTGTGTGCATCACATTCGTTTTCAGCGCCAGCGTGCCTGGACAGCCTATCATCGTGCCGAAGATGTGCTGTCCTGGACCAGCTTCAGGCGTATGGACAGGCAGGTGTGGCATCCCTTGCTCCATCAGTTGGAGCAGGATTATGGTGCCGACGGTTTCGACAAGCCTTTCTTCGTGCGGCTGTTTCAAGGCGAGGGCGCTTCGAAGAGCGAGAACTGGGAACGCCTGGTGAGAGACTGGAAAGACTGTATCGAAAGGCAGACACTTGGCAAACTGAAGAACTTCATCGCCATCAGACAGAACAATTTCGAGAGCGGACTCATCAAGATGATGGATCAGGTGACCCGAAACATCAAGGCCAAGGGAATACCCGAGAGCAGAGCCGTACAGGCTTGGGAACTGATGTCGGGCGGATGGACCGAGACCGAGTTTGAACGCAGGCTGAACCAGATGAAGATACAGGACCGCTATCCCGAAATCAAGGAGATTGTGGCAAAGATGGGTCGTGTGGCAGACGCCAATGGCAAGGACCGGCTTACTATAGCCTCGGGCGTAGACATGAAGATGGAGCATTCGGCAGGCAGCGACATTGAGGGCATCACCGTGGGCGACGACCTCAACTCCTTGCTGCCTCTCGAACTTGCACAGTATAGCGATGAGGACATGGAAGGACTCTTTATCTATAAGTATCGTACGCGCAGGCTGCAGACCTTCCGCTATAAGAGCGAGATGGCAAAGCCTTCACGCAAGTTGGGCTTCACCCATGCCTCGCGCAAGGGTCCCATGATTGTGTGTCTCGACACTTCGGCAAGTATGTATGGCACCCCTGAGCGAGTAGCCTCCACACTAATCTCCCTGCTCGAAGAGACTGCCGAGAACCTGGAACGTGACTGTTATCTCATAGACTTTTCGGTCAATATCCATGCCGTCGACCTGATGGAGAAACGCCGGCTCAACCGCATGCGCAAGTTGGGCTTGCAGATACCTCAGTCTTCGGATGAGTCTGATGCTGAGAAGCCGCAGCGCCAGTCTGGCGCTTCTCATCTTCCCTTCATCGGTGGTGGCACGAATGCACGCAAGATGATGGACGAGATGTTCTCTCTGCTCGATAACGACGGCTTGCGTTATGTCAATGCCGACGTGCTGTGGATCACTGACTTTATGATTCCGGAGCCTCCCCGTTTGCTGCTCGATAAGTTCAAGGAATACCGCGACACGGGCACCCGCTTCTATGGCATCTGTATCGTACACGAGCAAGACAAGGCCGAGAATAATTCCTGGGAGCCTTACTTCCATCACACCTATACCATCACCTATCGACCCGTGAGGAGGTATTAGACGATTCTGTATTAGTAATTGAACTTTCGCAAGTTCAGAAGTGATAGAAGTGATCACTCCCTTCGTATAGCCAACAGCACAAAGGGAATGGGGAAGGGGCAAATCCACAAAAGCATTTGTCCCTTAACTTCTCTAACTTCTTTAACTTCCCCATTTGCGAAAGTTGAGTAAGATGTTTCTTTTATTTCTTTTTCAGCATCATCATACGCGACTTTTCCTTTGCCAGAGCCTGCATGTCCACGGCAACATCGTCTTCGTCAACGATTTCCACGCCTGTCATCGTCTCTATCACATCTTCCATGGAAACCACGCCACGAAGGCAGCCGTATTCATCAATGATGATGGAGATGTGCTCTCGTTTTTCCAGCATCTTTTCCCATATCTGATACAAGGATTCGTCCTCCTTGAAAGAGAGAATCGGGCGTACCAGTTCGGATAATTTGGTTTGGAACTTGTCGTCCGAAACCTCCTTGAGCACCATGTCTTTCAGAACATATCCTACGATATAGTCCTTATTGTTGTCATAAACGGGGATGCGGGAGAATTTCCACTCTTTCTGCTCGTAAAACTCCTTGATGGTCTGATTGATGTTAGCCGATTCCACTACGATGGATGGTGTCATAACCTCTTTGGCTTTTACTCCAGCCAGACGGATGCAGCTTTTGATAATCTTGCTTTCTGATTCACGGAAGATACCTTCTGTGGTACCTACATCCACCATGGCAGAAACTTCTTCGCGACTCATGGAAGCCTGATGGCTCTTCGGTGTAAATACCTTTGTGATAAGCTCAGAGAGCAGTACCAGAGGATAGGTGATGAAAATGAGCACCCTGATGATCTTGGTAGATGTCATCGCCAGAGAGCGCCAATAGGAGGCACCAATCGTTTTCGGGATGATTTCTGAAAGCACCAGAATCAACAGAGTAAGAATGGCAGAAATGATTCCGAAGTATTCTTCACCAAAGAGTTTCATAGATTCAGCACCTACACCGGCAGAACCGATGGTGTGGGCGATGGTGTTGAGCGAAAGAATGGCACCTACCGGGCGATCTACGTTGTTCTTATACTGTTTCATCAACGAGGCAGTCTTGTTGCCTTGATTCTCCTTCATCGAGATAAACGACATCGGAGTA
>ERZ791902.1267-NODE-1267-length-12454-cov-4.019034_pt1 | contig 12454 bp, 10 predicted proteins | sample MGYA00510149_ERZ791902 | MGnify/ENA primary metagenome ERZ791902 (study PRJEB30046, sample SAMN00792060) | human gut metagenome | study: EMG produced TPA metagenomics assembly of the A metagenome-wide association study of gut microbiota in type 2...
TGTGGTGGAGCCGGATGCTCCCGGTGCGGACGAAGTGGTGGTGAGTTTGTACCACACCATCGATGCAGAAAAGCTGCACCAGTGCACCGATGAGGTCAAGGCGCTGTTTGCCCGCAACGCCCTGCTGCGCAGCCGCGCTGCACGATATATTGCATCGGCAGGCAGCCTTTTGCTGGACAGCCGCCGCGCCGAAGCCTGCAGCGCCAATTTCGACAAGGTGCGCCGTTATGTCAAACGGCTGTGCACCCGGGTGATGCCGCGCACGGAAGGCATTGGCAGCGAAGAGCTGCGCCTGCTTTCCGCCGTCACCCCCAAGGGTGAAATGTTTTATCAGGGCACTGCACAGGCATTGGCGGATAAGTTTATCGTGTTCCGGGATGACTACGGCGCGGTGTCCCGCCTGCTGCTGGAGCTGATCCGCGCCGAAGCCCTGACGCGGGGCTACCACATTATTACCTGTCCATGCGCCATGCACCCGGAGGATAAGATCGACCATATCCTGATCCCGGAGTTGAAGCTTGCCTTCCTGACGGATAATCGCTGGCATCCGGTGCATCTGCCCAGTGTGCAGGCTGTGCGGTGCACCCGCTTCCTTGACAGGGAAAATCTGGCAGCGTACCGGGCACGGCTGCGCTTTAACGAGCGTGCTGCCGCCGAACTGCTGGAACAGGCCTGTGCCCTGATGGCACAGGCCAAGAGCTGCCACGATGAGTTGGAGACCTATTACCGTGCAGCGGTGGATTTTGGCAAAGTGGATGAAGCGGCAGCAGAATGCATGGAGATGTTCGGCCTGAAATAATCAGTTTACGTCGACGAACCGGGAGTTTCTCTGAGGACCGTCCTCTGGAGTGGGACCCTGTTGCCGTGAGGCAATAGGGCGGGCGATGGAATGGCCCGAATCGTGTCTGAAGAGAAATTACCGGTTCGTCAGTGTATCCCAAAAGCGGAGGTGAAATGCTTTGGCAACGGTTCATCTGCCCATCCGGCAGCTGGTGGAATTTCTGCTGCGGACCGGCAGCATTGACAGCCGGTTTACGGGGTTTGACCGTGCACTGGAAGGTGCCCACATCCACCGCAAATTGCAAAAAGCTGCCGGAGACGGCTATCAGGCTGAGGTGTTTCTCTCCGTAGAGCGGCAGGCAGAGGACATCACTTTTACCCTTGAGGGCCGGGCTGACGGCATTTTTACCGATGAGACTGGCACGGTAGTCATTGACGAGATCAAGACCACCGCTGTGCCGCCGGAAGAGATCACTGAGGATATGAACCCCTGCCACTGGGCACAGGGCATGGTGTACGGTGCCATTTATGCCACACATCAAAGCCTGCCGGAACTGAACGTCCGGCTGACTTATTATCAGATAGACACCGATCAGATCATCCGCTTTATCCGCCGCTTTACGCAGCAGGAGCTGGATGAATTTCTTGACAAATTATTGTGCCAGTATGCTCCGTGGGCGCAGCGCCGGATAGAGTGGGATGTAAAGCGTACTCAGAGCCTTGCGGCACTGCAGTTCCCGTTTGCGCAGTACCGGCCCGGACAGCGGTCTATGGCGGGCGAGATCTACCGCGCCTGCCGCGCTGGCAAGACCGCCGACTGCAAGGGCGGTACGCGGCTGTTCTGTCAGGCTCCTACCGGCATTGGCAAGACCATGAGCGCGCTTTTCCCCGCGCTGAAAGCCATGGGCGAAGGCAACGGAGAAAAGCTGTTCTATCTCACGGCCCGCAACACGACCCAGACTGCCGCCGAGGATGCCTTGACCCGGCTGCATACGGCACAGCCAGAGCTTGCCCTGCGCAGTGTGACGCTGACCGCCAAGGAAAAGGTCTGCCTGCATCCGGACGCAGAGGGACATCCCGCCTGCCTGCCGGAGCTTTGTCCCTACGCCAACGGCTACTACGACCGCATCAAGGATGCGCTGACAGCTCTGCTGGACGGTACCGGCAGCTTTGACCGCGCAGCGCTGGCCGGGGCGGCAAAGCGTTTTTCGGTGTGTCCCTTTGAACTGGGGCTAGACCTGAGCGAGTGGTGCGATGTGGTCATTGGGGATTACAATTACCTGTTCGATCCGGTGGTACACCTGAAGCGGTTCTTTGATTCTTCCGGCGACTGGTTGTTTTTGGTCGATGAAGCACATAATCTGCCCGACAGAGCCAGAGCAATGTATTCTGCACGCTTTTGTAAAAGCAGCCTGACCGAGGCAAAACGCACATTGGGCAAGGGCAAAAGTGCTTTAAAGACTGCTCTGACCAAAGCAGACAAAGCCCTGCTGGAAGCCCGGAAAGCCTGCATACAGCTTGCACCCCGGCACAGCAGCCAGACCGATGCCGCAGACCCGGCACAGACCAGTCTTTTGCCTGAAAACACTGCCCCCGCACTGGAACTGCCCGAACCGCTGTATGTACAGGACAGTACTGTGTTTTTGCAGGAGCCGCCCTCTGCCCTGCTCAGTCCGCTGCGGGCCGTACAGGCACCTTTGCAGGATTGGCTGGAAGCGAACCCGGATGCCGAAGTACATGCACAGTTGCTGGAGCTTTATTTTGCTGTACAGGACATCACCCGTGCCGCCGAACGATACGACAGCCACTTTGTCACTCAGCTTACCGCGCGCGGCAGAGAGCTTGAATTGCAGCTGCTGTGTCTGGACCCGGCACCTTTTGTGGATGCCAGCCTTGCCGCAGGGCGCAGCGCAGCGCTGTTCAGTGCAACACTGGCTCCGCCCTCGTTCTACCGCAGTGTTCTGGGCTGCAGCGATGCACGTGCCGTCGCACTGGACAGTCCCTTCCCGGCTGAAAATCTGGGGCTGTATTGCCTGCCGAATATCTCTACCCGCTACCGCGACCGCGAAGCCAGCGTGCAGGCAGTTTCGGATGCACTGGCCCGGCTGGTGCAGGCCAGAACGGGAAACTACTTTGCCTTTTTCCCAAGCTACGCATATCTGCGGCAGGTACACGAAGATTTTGCAGCACGTTACCCGGGCATTCGCACCCTTGTGCAGGAAAGCCGTCTGGATGATGCCGCTCGGGCTGAATTTCTGGCTCAGTTTGTGCCGGACCCGGCCGAAACGCTTCTGGGTTTTGGCGTGATGGGCGGCATCTTTGGTGAGGGAGTCGATCTTGCAGGCAGCCGCCTGATCGGGTGCGCCATTGTGGGTGTGGGCCTGCCGCAGGTAAATCCGCAGCAGGAAATGCTGCGCCGTTATTATGACGCACAGAACGGTTTTGGATTTGATTATGCCTACCGCTATCCCGGCATGAACAAGGTACTGCAGGCCGCAGGGCGCGTGATCCGCACGCCGGAAGACAGAGGTGCGGTGCTTTTGCTGGATGACCGGTTTGCCCAGCAGGAATACACCCGGCTGTTCCCTCCTCACTGGCGGCATATCCGCTATCTGCGCAGCTGCGAAGAACTGGCCGCTGCCCTGCAGGACTTCTGGAATAAATGAGACCCAAACAAAAAGGCACTGCCGCACCCAAAACAGGAGCGGCAGTGCCTTTGCTTCTTTTTTGTTTTATTTTGCTGCTTTCCGGTTCTGCTGCAGGCTATCCCACGAGGGCATTTCATTGCGCAGCTTTTCCCACATGGGCATTGCCGTGCCGGTCTGCCTGCGCAGAGCATCGAACGCTTCGTCCAGATACTTCATTTCGGACACTGCGTGCATGGCGTGATCCGAAACGCACAATCTGCCCAGCGGTGTTTTTGTCATGGTAAACACCATCGCTTCCATCTTACGGCGGGCCGATGTGCCGGGCTGGAAATTATCGGTGTTGTTGGCATCGTTCACCGGGATGCCCGCATCCTTGAGCATCAGGCAGGCTTCATAGGCGGCATCCAGAATGGCGCCGCGCTGCTGCTTGGTGGCCCGGTGCAGATCGCCGTTGCAGGCATAGCACACATAGCACGCCGGCAGAACGAATGCAATGTGGCACTTGAGCCATTCATCCATATCGCCATAGAAGGTCAGCTTGTATTTTGCACCGTCAAAGGCGGTCTTGAGCCGGGTTCGGAAGGTGCCAGAAAGCGGAGTTGTGGCACTGCCCACCGTCATGCCAGCACTGGCGTACACACTGACCACATGGTCGTGTTCACGGCGGCCTGCCGTGCCCTGAAAGCCGAATGCGATCTTATCCGCCGGGCGCTGCATGAATTCCAGCACCTGCTTTGCCTGCGGGTTGTTGCCCACAAACACAAAATACTGGCTCTTGTTGGCCTTGAGCACAGGAAGCACATCCGGCAGCTGGCCCGCCTGCACGACCACAAAGACGAGATCATAATAATCATCCGGGGCAAGAGTGTCCACGGTTTTGATCCGTTCCGTTGTGGTCTTGCGCTGCACCCAGTGGCGGATGACCAAACCCTTCTGGTCGATCATTTCCTTCCACTCTCCGCGCGCAAGCAGCGTGACAACGTTCTTTTTGTTCTGCATCAGCACATGGGCCAGCTCGCAGCCCAAAACGCCCGCACCGTAAACCAGAATCCTCATCCAGATACGCCTCCCTTATGTGTGTTAAGGTTTGCTTACTTTTTCAAAAACGAGAAAAAGCCTTTTTTCTCGTAAGGTGCACTGCTTACGCCCTTGACCTCATAGCCGGTTGCATTGATGGCATCCCGCAGCTTCTGCTCGTCTAGCGGCTGTTCCGAGTGGATCACCATCTGGGCTTTTGCCTGCGAGGACGACACCCTTTTTACCTCCGGGAAGGCCTTGCGCACGGCTTCGTTGACATGGCTCTCGCACATGCCGCACATCATACCCTCTACTTTTACGATCGTTTCAATCATTTTATTCTCCTCCAGATCTTCTGCGCGCATCGGCCCGTTGACGCAGAATCTGTTAGGAAGCACTAACCGCAGTTTCAAACAAAACGCCGTCGGGAACTGCCCGGCAGCGGTGCGGAGCGGTTCCCTGTTCTGTGGTGGGTCTGCTCAGAAAATGCACGCATGATTTCTTGTCTTCATCATATCACACCAGTGGGCTAAATGCAAGATGAAAAATACCCCATCCCGGTTTTTGCGCTTTTCACTCATGCACCCGGCATCCTGCTGCCGGGTCAGTATTCAATGCCCTGCCGGGCGGAAATTCCCCTCTGGTAAGGGTGGCGGTGGCACTTCATCTCCGTGGCATAGTCGGCGGCATCCAGCATCCACTGCGGCGCAGCATGGGCAGTAAGCACGCATTCCTGCTCTGCCGGGCGTTCCAGCACAGCCTTTTGCAACAGGGCTTTATCCACCATATCCAGTTCCCATGCGCTGCCTGCTTCGTCCAAAATCAGCAGGTCGGCAGGGTCAGCCATGGCAGCTGTGAGGTTCGCATTCTGCAGCTGGCGGGTGGCTTCCTTTTCCGCTTCATTCATCTGGAACACGAATTTCTGCCCCGCCTTGCCGCGGTACACCTTTGCACCCAGCTGTTCCAGCAGCGGCACCTCGCCGCTTTTGCCGCCTTTGAGGAACTGCAGGATCACCACCCGCTTTCCGCTGCCCATGGCCCGCAAAGCAAGGCCCATGGCAGCGGTGGTCTTGCCCTTGCCATCACCGTAATATAGATGTAACAGCCCTGTACGCTTCATGGTCATTTCTCCTTTTGTCTTTGCGTTTATGGTAACACAAACCCAGCAAAAAAGGAAGAGGAAGCACCCGAAGGCGCTTCCTCTTTCAAACAATGCGATATTTACTGATACAGAGGAAAATCCCGGGTCAGCTTCAGCACACGGTCACTGATCTCGTCCTTCTTCTCGTCGTAGTGCCAGATGCAATCGGCGATGCAGTCGGCGATCACCTTCATCTCGGCCACGCCCATGCCGCGGGTGGTAACAGCCGGGGTGCCCAGACGCACGCCAGAAGTCACGAATGGGCTGCGGGTCTCGCCGGGGACAGTGTTCTTATTGGCGGTGATGTGCACGCTGTCCAGACGTGCTTCCAGCTCCTTGCCGGTGCACTCCTCGTCACGCAGGTCGATCAGCATGAGGTGGTTATCCGTACCGCCGGACACCAGCTTGACGCCGCGGGCCTGCAGCTCTGCTGCCAGAGCCTGTGCATTCTCCACGATCTTGCGGGCATATTCCTTGAACTCCGGCTTCAGTGCTTCACCAAAGCAGACAGCTTTTGCGGCGATCACATGCTCCAGCGGGCCGCCCTGGGTGCCGGGGAACACGGCAGAATTGATGCGCTTTGCAAGAATGGGATTGTTGGTCAGGATCAGACCGCCGCGGGGACCGCGCAGGGTCTTGTGGGTGGTGGTGGTAACAACATCAGCATACGGCACAGGGCTCTGGTGATAGCCGCCTGCCACCAGACCGGCAATGTGGGCCATATCCACCATCAGATATGCACCATAGCCGTGGGCGATCTCAGCGATCTTCTCAAAATCGATGGCACGGGGATATGCAGACGCACCGGCCACGATCAGCTTGGGGCGCACCTTCTTAACCTGCTTTTCCAGCTCAGCATAGTCGATCACGCCGTCGGCATTGACACCGTAAGAGACAAAGTTATAATTCTTGCCGGACATGTTCACCGGAGAACCGTGGGTCAGATGACCGCCCTGAGACAGGTCCATGCCCATGACAGTATCGCCCAGATCCAGCAGAGCAAAATAAACTGCCAGATTGGCCTGTGCACCGGAGTGGGGCTGAACATTGGCATATTTTGCGCCGAACAGCTTGCAGGCACGCTCGATGGCAATGTTCTCCACCTCGTCCACATAGACACAGCCGCCATAGTAGCGCTTGCCGGGCAGGCCCTCGGCGTACTTGTTGGTCAGGATGCTGCCCATTGCGGCCATGACGGCGGGAGAGACGATGTTCTCACTGGCGATCAGTTCAATGTTCTGGCGCTGACGGTTCAGCTCGCGATCCATAGCTGCGGCCAACTCCGGATCAACGGTATTGACCAGACCGATGGTGTCCATCATTTCATTGTACATAATATTCTACCCCTCTCAATTTCCGGAGAAAGCCCCGGATCTCTGGATCTCTTCAAGCCACCCTGCTCCGCGCACGAACCGAATTGCTTTCTTTTATCATAGCAGAAAGCTGTAGAATCTTCAACTTCCATTTTGCCAAAAGGCTTGCTTTTTTCGTCTGAAGTGTTTATTATACTTGTATAAAAATGCAGTGTCGTTTTTGTATATTTTTCAAGTCAGTCAACCTTCAGATGAAGCGAGGTGTTCTCTGGTGACGGTCAGTGAAGCAAAGCAGACCCAGCGCAAAGCGGGCCGTGCCGCACGCAAGGCTCTCGGCCCGGAAGAACGCAAGGCTGCAAATGCCGCTTTGTGCGCATCCCTCTGGCAGCTGGCTGCCGTGCAGAATGCGCAGACCATCCTGCTGTACGCAGCGTTTGGCTTTGAAGCCGACCTTGCTGCCTTTGCCGCCGAAGCAGCAGCTCAGGGCAAAACACTGGCCTATCCGGTGTGCGGCGAGGCGTATTCCCTTACAGCCGCTGTGCCCGGCCCGGACGGCTGGGAGATGGGGCAGTACGGCATCCGCACCCCCATCCTGAGCCGGTCGGAGATTCTGCTGCCGGAAGCGCTGGATCTGGTCCTTGTACCCTGCACGGCTTTTGATGCAGACTGCTTCCGGGTCGGCATGGGCAAGGGTTATTACGACCGGTATCTTCCCCGCTGCAAAAACGCGGTGAAGATCGGCATTGCATTTGAGGCACAGCGGGTGGAACATGCTGCCGTAGACGAGCACGACCAGCGGCTGGATGCCTATGTAACAGAGAGGGGTATTTACAAATGGAAATGACTAAGCTGAGCTGTGAGAAATTTCTCGCAGAGCTGGCCAGCAAAGCCCCCACGCCGGGCGGCGGCGGAACGGCAGCGCTGGTGGGTGCTGCCGGTGTAGCGCTGGGCAATATGGTGGGCAACCTGACCACCGGCAAAAAGAAATATGCCGCCGTGGAAGCAGACATTCAGGCCCTGAACACAAAAGCCGATGCCCTGCGCAAAGAGCTGGAAGCGCTGGTGCAGGCCGATGCCGATGCCTTTGCGCCGCTGGCTGCGGCCTACGGCCTGCCCAAGGACACACCAGAGCAGGCTGCACACAAAGCCGCCGTGCTGGAAAAGGCGCTGGATGCCGCCTGTGCCGTGCCACTTGAGATCATGGAAAAGTGCGCCGAGGGCATTGCTCTGGTGGAAGAATACGCCGCCAAGGGCAGCGTGATGGCCGTCTCGGACGCAGGCTGTGCAGCCGCCCTGTGCAAGGCAGCCTTGCAGGCCGCAAGCCTGAATGTGTTCATCAACACAAAGCTGATGGCAGACCGTGAGCGCGCTGCTGCGTTGGACGCAAAAACAGACAAACTGCTGGATGAATTTGTGTTGCAGGCAGACGCTGTTTTTGCATCCGTGATGAACAAATTGCGAAATAAGTGAGGGAAAGTATTATGGCAACGATTTTGAAGGGCGCACCCGTTGTAGCCGCTATGAACGAACGCAATGCGGCGCTGTGTGAGCAGCTCAAGGCAAAAGGCATCACTCCCACGCTGGCCGTGGTGCGTGTGGGTGAGCGGGAGGACGACCTCTCCTACGAGCGCGGCGTGATCGCCCGCTGCGGCAAGGTGGGCGTGGAGGTAAAGCAGTTTCTTCTGCCCGCCGATGCTTCGCAGGACGATCTGCTGAAGGTGATTGCCGAGGTGAACGCAGAGGATACCATCCACGGATGCCTGCTGTTCCGTCCGCTGCCCAAGCAGTTCAATGACCGCACTGTGCGTGCGGCGCTGGCTCCGGAAAAGGACATTGACGGCATCACGGACGATTCTCTGGCCGGTGTGTTCACTAATACCGATCTCGGCTACGCTCCCTGCACCGCGCAGGCCTGCCTTGAGATCCTGAAGTATTACAACATTCCGCTTTCCGGCAGGCGCGCTGTCGTAGTGGGCCGCAGCCTTGTGGTAGGCAAGCCCGCAGCCATGATGCTGGACCGCGAGAACGCCACCGTGACCATCTGCAATTCCCGCACGCAGAACCTGCCCGCCATCTGCAAGGAAGCAGATGTGGTAGTAGTGGCCATGGGCAAGATGGGTGCCGTGGGTGCCGACTGCCTGCGGGAGGGCCAGACCGTGGTAGACGTGGGCATCCATGTGAACGAAAAGGGCAAGCTGTGTGGTGACGTAAAGTTGAGCGAAGCAGAGCCGGTAGTGGATGCCATCACGCCGGTACCCGGCGGTGTGGGCACTGTGACCACCTCGGTTCTGGTGGGCCATGTCGTGCAGGCTGCAGCCAAAAAGGCCGGGCTGTAACGAATCATCGAACTATAAAATAAAAGACGCTTGATACACTGCTGTATGCTTCCCTGCCGGGAAAACATATTCAGACAAGACCAAGCGTCTTTTTTTGATTGCTATATTTTAGCCGCGGACAATGAGCAGCAGCAAAGCCGAAGCCACACACTGCATGATCAGCCAGCGGGCCACCACCTGCTCGTCGCTCCAGCCCTTATTCTTGCGGGCGTGGTCGTGCAGAGGGGTGCGGGTGTTCTTGAGGATGGAAATGTGCAAAAAGCGCTTCAGGCTGATCTTCAGGATGCCCAGACTGCCATCCACGATGAACACGATGGCTGCCAGCAGGAAGGCAAACGGATGGCCGCATTTGAGGGACAGCATTGCGATAAAGAAGCCCATTGCGCGGCTGCCGGCATCGCCCATCAGCAGGCTGGACGGCTTTGCGTTGGACCACAGATAGGCCAGCAGCGCACCCATGAACACAACGCCTGCGGTGCCGTACTCAGCCAGTTCTGTTTTATAGGCCAGCAGGTAGGTGCCGATGGTCACCACTGCAACACTTGCCGAAAGGCCGTCCACGCCGTCGGTGCAGTTGACCACATTGATGCTGGTCCAGATCAGAATAACGATCAGCAGCAGGTACACAGCATACGGCAGAGTGAAACTCCACTGCAGGAAATTCACACCGCAGCCGTTGAAGTTGAGGTAGGTCACACCTGCAACAATGGCAATGGCAAAATCAATGATACCCTTTTTATACTCGTTCCATGCAGTTTCGGCAGCATCGTCAAAGTAGCCGGACAGCATGGATGCAATGAGCAGGATGGTGTAGATGACGTATTCCACCTTGAACGGCAGGAATGCCAGCGATACCAGTGCGATGCACAGCACGAAGATCAGGCCGGAACCACGGGCCTTACCCTTGGAAAGCGCACCGTTCACCGCAAACTCGCGGCCATGGTCGTGCGGAAGCTTATCGTGAAAAACGGAGTCCATCAAAGCCGTAAGGGCAAACGCCAGCAGGAATGCAAGAGCATCGACACCGCGCTGTCCTACAACCGAAAGCAGTGATTCGATCATATTCAAAGTTCCTCTTTCTTTTATGTTTGTGAGAGAAGTGTATCACGCTATCCATAAAAAATCAATCATTCCCGGAGAAAAATCCACGTTTGATTGACTTTCTGCAGCACCGCACTTATAATAGTATATCAGTCTGTCGAAAAAGTTATTGTTTCTATAAAAGGAGAACTCATGTCCATCTCTCTTGAGCAGCTTTCGGCGCAGATGCGCCGGGGCGAACAGGTGCCGCTGCGGCACACCATGCAGGTGGTGCTCACACTGAGCATCCCATCCATCCTGCAGCAGATCGTGGTAACTGCGGTGGAGTACATCGACGCAGCCATGGTGGGGCATATCGGTGCATCTGCTACGGCATCCATTGGCATCGTCAGTTCCAGCACGTGGCTCATGCATGGAATGCTGGCCGGTCTATATATGTCCTTTGCCATTCAGGTGGCACAGTATCTGGGTGCAGACCGGCAGGACGATGCACGCGGTGTATTGCGCCAATCTATGATCTTCAACCTTGTGGTGGGCCTTGCAGCTGCGGCCTTCGGCATTGGCATCAGCCGCTTTCTGCCCGGATGGCTGGGTGCCGACCCTTCCCTGCAGGCGGATGCTTCGGCCTACTTTGCCATCTGGTCGGCTTCCCTGCCCTTTTTGATGATCATGGGAACCTATTCCTCCATGCTGCGTTCCTCCGGCGATGCCCTGACACCGGGCCTTATCAGCGTGCTGACCTGCGTGCTGGATGTGATCTTTAACTTCTGCCTCATCAATCCCACCCGTGAGATGGTGGTGTTTGGCCGCACAATGACCGTCTGGGGCCTTGGCTGGGGGGTACCGGGCGCAGCACTGGGCACCGCCCTTGCTACCACTATCAGCGGTGTGCTGACCCTTGCCATCCTGCTGCTGCGGGACGGACCGCTGTGCATCCGCAAGCCCGGCTCCTGGCACATTACCAAAGCCTGCCTGCAGAACCTGTGGAAGGTAGGCGCACCGCTGGCCGCAGAGCGTGCAGTTCTTTCCTCGGCGCAGGTGCTGCTCATCCGCATCGTATCCGGCCTTGGCACCACCGCCATTGCTGCCAACAGTCTGGGTGTGAGTGCCGAAAGCCTGTGCTACATGGCAGGCTATGGCATTCAGGATGCATCCCTTGCACTGGTGGGGCAGGCCGTGGGCGCAAACCGTCGGGATATGGCAAAAAACTTTGCCTGGCTGTGCACCGGCATGGGCATGGGCATTATGGCGCTGACCGGCGTTGGCATGTATATTTTTGCGCCAAACCTGATGGGCGTTTTCACCGCAGATGCGGCAGTTATTGCGCTGGGCGCACGGGTGCTGCGCATTGAAGCACTGGCCGAACCGATGTTCGGTGCCAGCATCGTTGCCAGCGGTGCCATGCAGGGTGCCGGAGACAGCACGGGATGCTTTGTGCTGAACCTTGTCAGCATGTGGGGCATCCGGCTCACGCTGGCTTCCCTGCTGGCTCCGCATTTTGGGCTGGTGGGCGTATGGATGGCCATGAGCTTTGAGCTGACCATGCGCGGTGTGCTGTTCCTTGTGCGGCTGGTACGCGGCAGATGGCTGGACAAAGGGGCATTAGCCTGATCGACCGCTGGCGGATATATTTTCCTCTAAATAACAGCTCCCCGGCCGGGAACCGCACTGCGGGACCTGACCGGGGAGTTTTGCTGTGGTTATATGATTTGAGAAGAAGAAAAAATGGAGAACAAGTTACTTTCTACCGTGCAGGATGGGAGACAGCGGCTTGTAGATCAGCATGCACAGCACTGCATCCAGCAGGCCCTTGACCAGCGTGAAGGGCATATTGAAGATGACAAGGCACTTGATGAGGCTGTCTGCAGAAGGCAGGATGGCCTGATACATGCCGAGGATGGCTTCCAGCGGCATGTGGTAGAACTGCACATAGGCCGGATAGGTGATGAAGTAGTTGGACGGTACGCTGAACACAGCCATGGCTGCAGCGCCTGCAATAGCACCAATGATGGCGGTCTTGCGGCTCTTGTGGTGCTTATAGACAACGCCTGCCACAGCGGAGAACACCGCACCCAGCATAAAGTTGCACAGCTCGCCCACGCATGCAGTGGAAGTGCCCTTGATAACGATGTGCAGCAGGTTCTTCATAAAGCTGATGATCACACCGTACACCGGGCC
>ERZ791902.1275-NODE-1275-length-12398-cov-5.570283_pt1 | contig 12398 bp, 8 predicted proteins | sample MGYA00510149_ERZ791902 | MGnify/ENA primary metagenome ERZ791902 (study PRJEB30046, sample SAMN00792060) | human gut metagenome | study: EMG produced TPA metagenomics assembly of the A metagenome-wide association study of gut microbiota in type 2...
AATCCACTCCAAATGGGGTGGATTTTCTGATTAAATATGTTGGATTATTGCTCAAATGCTCTATTTTGGGGTCTCATGAGCCTTAATCTCATGGGTTCTTTCCTATTTATTCAATGGGATAATGGTGAAACTGAAAGTCTTGTCACCATAGTGGATGCGATATTTCTCCAGTGGCCATGCGCCCCAAGAGTTCTCGCCGCCTACACCCATGTGCTCACCATCGAGGAAGAGATTGGTGTATTTTGACTTCTGCAAGTTGAAACTGTGACGCTGCTCCTTGTCATTGCCATCGTCCAACTCGTCGGTGTCGAAGTGGATGGCACTTGCATAGAATGGCTTGCAGTCCTTCACCATGAAGCCGAAGCCCTGTGCGTCAGTCTGCTTCCACCAACGGATGTCAGACTTGGTGCCGCTCTCCTGTGGACGGATGTAAGGGAAGTACTGGTTGTCGGCGTTGTCGCTGTAGATACCGATGTTCATGCACTCCTTGCGGTCGCTGTAGTTCTCGATAGGACCACGGCCGTAGTACTGGCTCTTGTCCATCTCGTAAGGCAACTGCATCAGCATACCGAAGCGGAAGAGGTCGCTCACCTTCTCGCCCTGGGTGGCATTGAAGGTCTCTGTCACCTTCACCACGCCACTGTTTGGCATCACGAGGTAACGGATTTCCAACTCGCCCTTCACCTCAGGCATGTCATATACGGAGCAGATGCTGTAGGTGTTCGCCTTCTTGTCCTTCTCCACGCTCACGCCCTTGATGTTCATCTGAGGGTTCTTCCATACCTTGAACTTCTTCTGCAACTGGGCACCCATGTCGTTGTCGGTAGGAGCACGCCAGAAGTTTGGCTTCAGTGTACCGCCCTCGCCGAGCAGTGACTTGCCCTGGTAGGTGTATTCGGAGATAAGACCGGTAGTGCGGTTTACCTTCAAGGTCAGGTCGGCAGTGGTGATGGCGATTTCGTCAGTGCCCTTCTTGTCGATGAGCTTCGACTTCACGTTCTTGCCGTCCTTAGCCTTAGCCATCTTGTCGGTGCAATGGCCGCAGCACAGCTTCTCCTTCACGACGAGCTGGTTGTAAGCCACTACCTGTCCTGCCTGCATCAGAGGCTCGGCATTCTTCAAGCGGAACTCCACGTTGAGGAACACCTCACTGCCCTTCACCTTGGAGAGGTCGTAAGGGATGGTGATGGTCTGAGTTTGCTGAGGAGCCACGTTGATTTCGGCGATAGTGCCGTTCTGTGTCTCCTTGCCGTTCTCTACCAATGTCCATGCCAAGGCGTAGTTGCTGAGGTCACGGAAGAAGTTCTCATTATATACGTTTACCTCACCCTTCTGAGCGTCCTTCATCGTAGCCCAGATGTTCTGGTATTGGTAAGCCAACTCGTAGGCGTGAGGGTTCAACTGGCGGTCTGGACCGATGATACCATTGCAGTTGAAGTTGTTGTCGCTAGGGTCGTAATTGTTGTAATCACCACCATAGGTATATTCTATCTTGCGAATCTCCTCGTTGCTCATCTTCTCAGGGTCGATGCTCATAGGCTTCACGATGTGGCGGTGTAAGCCTTGGTCAACGAAGTCCCAGTCGAAGCCGCCTTGGAAGATAGGGTATTTGCGAATCAAGTCCCAGTATTCCTTGAGGTTACCACCAGAGTTACCCATGGTGTGGTTGTACTCACACTGGATGAGTGGCATCTTGCTGTTAGGGTTCTTGCTATAGTTCTCACAGTTCTTCACCGAGTAGTACATAGGGCAGAAGATGTCGGTGCCCTCGCCTTGGTGTGCCTGCTCATACTGTACAGGACGGCTTGCGTCTTGACTCTTCACCCACTTGTAGGCGTTGAGGAAGTTGTCGCCCATCACCGTCTCGTTGCCCAAGCTCCAGGTCACGATGCTAGGATGATTGTAGAAGTTGGCTACGTTGTGCTGGTTGCGCTCCATTATCTGCTTGGCAAACATCGGTTTCTTGGCAGCGGCATCATCGTCGTAGCCGAATCCGTGGCTCTCCTGATTGGCTTCTGCCACTACGTAGATACCATATTCATCGCAAAGGTCGTACCAGCGAGGGTCGTCTGGATAGTGACAAGTACGTACGGCGTTGATGTTCAGGCGCTTCATCACTTGGATGTCCTGTATCATGCGCTCCACGCTCACTACATAACCTCCGTCAGGATCCATCTCGTGACGGTCGGCACCCTTGATGAGCACAGGCTGTCCATTGACGAGGAACTGCTTGTTCTTGATTTCTATCTTGCGGAAACCTACCTTCACAGGGATGGTGCTGATGCCAGTCATGCCCTTGCCCTTTGCAGCAGGGAGGCAGACGATGGCGTTGAGTGTGTAGAGGTTAGGTGTCTCAGCTGTCCACTTCTTAGGGTCGGCTACCTGGAGAGTGCAATCAGCCTTGCCATTTGCCGACTTGATGATTTTCTGGATGACAATCTTGCCAGTCACGTTGTCGTGCAACTGATATACCACCACAGGGTTGCCCTTCACGGTAGCCTTGATGTCGAGCACGCCGTCCTTGTAGTTGTTCACGAGGTCGGGTGTCACACGGATGTCTTCTATCTGTGTCTTGGCGTCACGGGCATAGAGGTAGTTCTCACGAGCCACGCCGCTGAGTCGCCAGAAGTCTTGGTCCTCACACCAGGAACCATCGCACCAGCGGAAGGTCTGGAAGGCGATGAGGTTCTTACCTTTCTTCATATAAGGGGTGATGTCGAACTCAGCAGCTATCTTGCTGTCCTCGGCATATCCCACGAACTTGCCGTTCACATAGAGATAGATGTTGGAGGTGACGCTGCCGAAGTGGGCAATCACTTGTTTGCCGTCCCAATTCTCAGGGATGTCGATGATGCGGCGGTAGGAGCCTACGTGGTTGTCCTTGGTAGGTACGGCAGGAGGCTGCTGGTCGAAGTGACCACGCCATGCGAAGCCGGTGTTGACATACTCTGGTTGTCCGAAGCCGAGCATCTCCCAGTTGCCTGGCATCTGGATGTTGCTCCACTTGGAGTCATCGAGGTCAGCCTTGTAGAAGTCGGTAGGACGTTGGTCGGCGTTCTCCACCCAGTTGAATTTCCAGGTGCCGTCGAGAGAAAGGAAGTTTTTGCTCTGTGCCTTGTCGCCCTCGCCCTTAGCCGATACCTCGCCTGATGCGAAGGTAAAGAAAGAGGTGTGGAGAGGGAAACGATTGATTTCGTTCACCTGCAGGTCGTGCCATTCGGTGTAGGTAGGAGCCAGTTCAGCCACTTTAGGCTGTGTCTTGGCGGTTTTCGGCTTCTGTGCGCCGAGAGCAGCCATGGCAAGTCCTGCCATACTCATTGTGATGAATAGTCTTTTTCTCATTGTTATTGTTGTTGTTTAGTTATGATTTGATTCAGTTGGTGATGCAAATGTATTTTTTACACTATTGATAGTGCAAAGATATGTATTTTTATCTAGAATCCCATCAATTGCCATGTCTTTTTATTGTTTTTTCAATATTGGCAGAGGGTGGGGGCACAGAATTCGCAGATGATTCATTGTAACACTGTAACACAGTAACGCTTTTGCCTGATGGTGGTGTGCATCTCACTTGGTGCTGATGTGGATGGTGAGGGAGGATGTGTCGAAGTGGATGCCATCCCGCTCGATGAAGTGCGAGAGGATACCGTCGTCTGCCAACTGTCGTGGAGTTCCCACTGCAAGATGGCTGCCTGCATCCTTTGTGGCAGGAATGCCATCCGCTATGTTTCCCTCCATCACCCAGAGCTTGTCAGCCAACTGGATGGCGAGCTCGATGTCGTGTGTGGAGAGGAAGATGGACTTGTGCAGTTCGTGTGCCAATCGCCTCAGCATCTGCAGCGTCTCCACCTTGCTAGGGTAGTCGAGGAATGCCGTAGGCTCATCCAGTAGGATGATGGGAGTGCGCTGAGCCAAGGCCTTGGCTATCATCGTCTTCTGGTATTCACCATCGCTGAGGGTGTGGAGCTTGCGGTGCTGTAAGGCGAGGATGCCCACCGAGTGGAGCGATTCCTCCACCACTTGCTCGTCTTCTGTGGTGAGTGTGCCGAAGAATCCCGTGTAGGGCGAGCGTCCCATGCCTGCCAACTCCCTCACCGTGAGGTTGTCGGTGGTCGTCTTGTGGGTGAGTACCATGGCGAGGAGCTTTGCTAAATCCTTTGGGGAGTATTCCTTCAATGGCTTGCCGAGAAGGCGGATTTCGCCAGAGAGGGGAGGCTGGAAGGCGGAGAGCGTGCGGAGCAAGGTGGATTTGCCCACGCCATTGGCTCCTATCAGACAGGTGAGTTCGCCACGCTGCAGATGGGCGCAGATGTCTTGGGCGACGACCTTTCTGCCGTGCCTTGTGTCGTAGCCGATGCTAAGCTTCTCCAATGCGATCGTCGCTTCCCTGTTCTCCGATTCTTTCATGCGAATATTATTTTTTACATTCTGCAAGAATAGGCGGCTTCGTTTACTTTCGAAGTCGCCTATCCTTCAAGCTAAATTATCTATCAAATATTTTATGAAGCCGTCTTTCACATCTACTTCCATACTATTGTTGTTCCTCTAGTTCTTTCAAGAAATCATCAGCACTCTGTAGTTCCTTTCCTTCCAACTTGGCTAACTTTAATTCATTGAAAGCCCTTGTCAAACTATCCTTGACATAAGCTTGCTGCCTCTGCGTCTTAGACAACACTGGGTCTTTGACGATTGTAGTAGAAACTACCCCACGCAACATATTGATCGCTTTTCTGATGTTTTGCAATGGTTGATTATTGTCTATTGTCACTAATAATTGTTCCATATCACATTCCTTTATCTTAAATTATGCTGCAAATATACATATATTTTTCAGCATTCAGTGCATCGGCATCACGATTTTAAATATATTTATCGGATAATCTTTCCATATTCGCTAGAAATGCCGTACTTTTGCAAATCAAAAACGATAAGCTAATGGAACAAACCTCACCCATACAGGCACTCATGCAGCAGCGCACGCTGCTCCAGCTGGAGTACTATACCGAGAAGGAAGCCTTCCGCAAGCTCACCGAACAGATGGGCATGCAGCGCAAGGTGAAGCGTGGCGATGCCTGGTATCCACTGAGAGTGGGCAAGAGCTTCTACAACTCGCTCAACCAAAGAGCCATCGAGGTGTTTCGCACCTCCGACCAAGACATCGAGCACAACTTTGAGTTCGGTCGCCCCGTCATGTTCTTTAAAGTGAAGAACGAAGAGGGAAGAGTGAAGAATTCAACACTTAAATATTTCTCTTTCACTGGCACCGTGAGCTACGTGGATGGCGACAGGATGGTGATTACCGTACCCGACTCTGCACCGCTCCTCGACTTGCAGCAAGCCACCGAGGAGATAGGCATCCAGCTCTCCTTCGATGAGACGAGCTATAAGTTGATGTTTGAGGCACTCGACCGCACGATGAAGGCGAAGACGGGCCGACTGGCTTATCTCCGTGACCTCTTCTACTCGCACCAGAAGGCAGCAAGGTTTACCTTCGAGCCGATGCGCTTCCCTTGGCTCAATCCTACCCAGGAGAAGGCGGTCAACGAGGTGTTGTGGGCGAAGGACGTTGCCATCGTGCATGGACCTCCTGGCACAGGCAAGACCACCACGCTCGTAGAGGCGATCAATGAGACGCTGATGCGAGAGAGCCAGGTGCTGGTATGCGCACAGAGCAACATGGCGGTGGATTGGATCTCGGAGAAACTCGTGGATAGAGGTGTCAACGTACTTCGCATCGGCAATCCTACGAGGGTGAACGACAAGATGCTCGGCTTCACCTATGAGCGTCGCTTCGAGGCGCATCCCGACTATCCGCAGCTCTGGGCGATACGCAAGGCTATCAGGGAGTTGCGCAAGAACCGCAAGAAGGGGAGTGAGAGCTACCATCAGAAGTTGGAGCGACTGAAGAGCCGTGCCACCGAACTGGAGATTCGCATCAACAGCGAGTTGCTGGGCGAGGCACGAGTCATCGCCTGCACCCTGGTGGGTTCGGCTCACCGCCTGTTGGAGGGCATGAAGTTTGGTACCCTCTTCATCGACGAGGCAGCGCAAGCCCTGGAGGCAGCCTGTTGGATACCGATGCGCAGGGCTACGAGGGTGATATTGGCAGGCGACCACTGTCAGTTGCCACCTACAGTGAAGAGCATCGCCGCCCTGAGGGCAGGACTTGGAAAAACGCTGATGGAGCGCATCGCCGAGAATAAGCCAGAGGTGGTGACTCTCTTGAAGATACAATATCGTATGAACGAGGAGATTATGCGCTTCTCCAGCGACTGGTTTTACCATGGTGAGGTGGAGAGTGCGCCGCAAATCAAGTATCGCAGCATCCTTGAAGATGATAGTCCTATCACGTGGATTGACACGAGCAACGAGGAGAACCAAGTGACGATAGAGGGCGACGATGTGGTTTCGGGCGAAAAGCGTGATGATATGAACTTTCACGAGCAGTTTGTTGGCGAGAGCTTCGGACGTATCAACAAGGCGGAAGCCGACCTCACCCTCCTCACGCTAGCCGAATACCTCACCCAGGTGGGCAAGCGCAGGGTGCTGGAGGAGAGCATCGACGTGGGCATCATCTCGCCTTATCGTGCGCAGGTACAATACTTGAAACGATTGCTCAAGAAGTATGAGTTCTTCAAGCCTTACCGCCGTCTCATCAGCGTGAACACGGTGGATGGCTTCCAAGGACAGGAGCGTGATGTCATCCTCATCTCCCTCGTTCGCTCCAATGACGAGGGACAGATAGGCTTCCTCAAGGACCTCCGCCGTATGAATGTGGCGATGACGAGAGCCAGGATGAAGCTCATCATCTTGGGCGATAAGAGCACCATGACGAAGCATCCTTTCTACCAGAAGTTGTGGGAATACGTGGAGGGCTTACTTTACTAGCTTCAACCTCAACGAGTTCAGTACGACGCTCACGCTGGAGCAAGCCATGAGGGCACTCGCCCACATTGGGGTAATCTGGAAGTCGATGCCGAAGAGATGCAAGACTCCTGCTGCCAGAGGGATGCAGACGATGTTGTAGATGAACGCCCAGAAGAGGTTCTGCCATATCATGCCCACCGTCTTTCGGCTGAGCTTCACGGCATCAGGTATCGCCATGAGGTCGTCGCCCATCAGTGTGACCTGAGCCACGTCCATCGCCACATCGGTGCCTTTGCCTATCGCCATGCTCACATCGGCGAGGGCGAGGGCTTGGGTGTCGTTGATGCCGTCGCCTATCATCATCACCTTGTCGCCGCTAGCCTGTAGCTTTGCCACGAGAGCTTGCTTGTCGCCCGGTTTCACCTGACTCTGATAGTGCTTGATGCCAGCCTTCATCGCCCAGTATCTGGCGGCGTTCTCCTTGTCGCCACTCATCATATACACCTCTATGCCCTCACGCTGCAAGCGAGTCATCGCCTCGGTGGCATGGGGCTTGAGCGTCTCCCTGGCTTCGAGGTCGAGGGAGTCGGCCTTGGTGAAATCCACGTTTTGGTTAGGGATGGTGAGTGTGCCTGTCTTGTCGATGACGAGGGCGTTTACCTTGCGGAGGTTCTCCAGTGCCGTGGCATCTTTGATCAATATCTGCTTCTGTGCCGCCTTGCCGATACCCACCATGAGGGCGGTAGGGGTGGCGAGACCCATGGCGCACGGACAGGCGATGACCAGCACCGAGATGGCAGAGAGGATGGCTTGTGGCAGGGCAGCGTTGCCGCCTGCAATCCACCAGGTGAGGAAGGTGACGAGCGAGAGGAAGGTGACCACGGGCACGAAGATCAGTGCCGCCTTATCCACGATGCGCTGTACGGGAGCCTTCGAACCTTGTGCCTCTTGCACCATCTTGATAATCTGTGCGAGGGCGGTGTTCTCGCCTATCTGCTTGGCACGCATCCGCAGTTTGCCTTGGCTAGGGATGGTACCTGCCAATACCTCGTCGCCCACTTTCTTCTGAGCCGGTGTGGGCTCACCCGTGATCATCGCCTCGTCCACGTAGGCGGCATCGGGGGTCATGAAGCTCTCGGCTTCGGTCACCACGCCATCCACGGGAATCTTTTCGCCGGCACGCACCTCGATGATGTCGCCACGCTCGATGGTGGAGATAGGCACTTCCTCCAGGTTTCCCTCACGGAGGAGTCGGGCGGTCTTCGGTTGCAATCCCATCAACTGCCGGATGCTGCTCGCCGTACCATCCTTAGCCTTCTCTTCCAGGCATCTGCCCGTTAAGACGAAGGTGATGATCATCACGGAGGCATCGAAGTAAGTGTGCCACTCGATACCACGAGGCGTCCATACACTGTCGCCGAAGAAGGTGTTGAAGACGCTGAAGAGGAAGGCGATGAGGGTGCTCAGTGCCACGAGCGAATCCATGTTGGCAGTGGCGTGATGGAGCTGCTTCCATGCCGATACATAAAACATTCTGCCGCAGTACCACATGTTGAAGAGGGCGAGGAGGAGGCATACCTGGTTGGCAAAACTTGATGTATGGCTCTGCATAGAACCATCGCCAGCAATGGCATTCGCCTCCATGCCGAGCGAGATCCATCCCATGGAAAACGCCATGACGAGGATGGAGAAGAGCCATGAGAGGAGGGTCTTGCGCTTGAGCAAGGTATATTCACGGCGGGTGATTTCCTCCGCACTACGGTCTTCCTCGATGACGAGGTCGTAGCCGGCATTGCTCACCTCACGCTTCATGTCTTCGAGCGTAATCTTGTCGGGATCGTAATCCACGAGGGCAGTGCGACCTGCCAAGGAGACGGAGGCAGAGTGGATGCCTTCGAGCGAATTGAGCTTCTTTTCTACGTTGGCAGAGCATACCGAGCATGCCATGCCTATTACTGGTATTGTTTTCTTCATCTGTTGTCTATTATTAATAATGATTATCCTTGATTCTCTATCTTTTTGTTCTTTTGGTGATGATGACAACCCCTTGTTCTGATTATGTTAGGGCTATACGATAACCTCATATAGCCTTTTCTTTCCTACCATTACCTCATGTAAGCCTGTTTGCTTGTTTTTGTTGAAACAGAAGCTGAGCATATAACCAGTATCCAAATGATAGAAGTCCAGGTATTCGCTCAACTGTTGTTCTCCACGTTCATTGTAGGCGTCCCCTCGCCATATTTTTAGTTCCACCACATACTGCTGCCCTAGGTAGTCGATGACAACATCCGTGCGAGTCAAGTCGCGAGTTTGCGCCTCGCAATAGTAGTTGCCCACACCATTGATGATGGGACGTAGGTATGTGAGGAAGATCTGGCGTCCATTGTTTTCCACAAAGGCGTCATCATGCCCAGGGCGGTATATCTCATTGAAATGGATACAGAATCTTTCCAGGAGATGACGCATGTCGATGTAACCATCATGCACAAAGTGGTTTTTGTCGCTCTCTCCCTGTTGATAAATCGATAGCCCCTTGTCGTTGGAAATGAACAGATTGTACAACCACGTCTCGAAGATGCGGCAAGACACAACGGCAGAACCTTGGTCATCTTTGACAAAGTTGAACATAGCGGCAATATTGATGTCTCGGTCGTAGTAATTGAATGAGACACGTTTGCCACCAAAGATGATGGACTTCAACATTTCTGCAAGGGAAGGGAACTGGCTCACTTTCTTCTCAATGTCATCGAAGAGGGTGTTGGACTCTTTGAGCAGTCGATTCACGGCCTTCAATACTCCCTCCTTGTCCCAAGAGTACTCCTCTTCGTCAATGATTTGACAAAGACGGCTTACGAGGAATGGGTAGCCGGAGGTATAGTCGTATATGAGTTGTGCCACTGGTCGCTCGTCGAAGTCGAGATGGTGGTCAGCCTTGTAGTCGTTGAGCATACCGGCAATGCCATCTGCTGGAAGACTCATGCTCGTGTCGAACGGCATGGCGATGTTCCATGGAGAATTGTACTGATGCTGGTCTTCTGTGCGTAGTTTCAGCTTCAAGTTCTTGATGTCATAGACTCCGGCAAGGATGACCGACTGGAAAGTAGGACGAGTGTCTCGCTTCAAATACATCTCACGGAGCAATCCCAAGAACTTGATGAACTCGATGTGATTGCCTGCTGCGTCCACCTCATCTATCAAGAGGACAACTTGGTTGTCTTTGCAAAGATTGGCTATCTCTAGAGAATATTTGATGGAGCTAATCTCGCCACTGTCGGCATTGACATATTTCTGCAGTTGGGCAGTTGAATTGTCTGACAAGTTCTTGACCTCGTTCCAAATTACGCATTCATTCATCAGTTGCAAGGAGGCGAAAAGCAAAGCTTCGTAGCTTTTGAACGATTCATCGCCCAATCCCTCGAAACTCAATGAAAATACTGCATATCCTTCTTCCTCCAACTTTTTCTTGAGCATGGCCAGAGTAGTGGTCTTTCCATACTGTCTGCCTCTGTTGATGCAGAAATAGTTGCCACGGCGCACCATCTTGGCAGCCACCTCCACCTGTCGGCTGATGTCCACCATATAGTGCATCGAAGGAATGCATTTGCCTGTCGTATTGAATGTCCTCATCATACTCGTGTCTCTTGTTGTCTTTAGGTTGCAAACTTACGAAAAAAATGTGGGATGAGCAAACATTTAACCAAATTATTTCTATTTTCCTTGCGATTATTGGAATAAATATGTATCTTTGCAATCAAAATTCGCGATAGTGCGAAAACGACATCATAATTTCATTTATATGCCAGAATTTATTAATCCACGTGTCGATTGGGCTTTCAAGCGCATTTTCGGCACAGAAGACACCAAGGAGTGTCTCATTACGTTCCTCAACGGAGTATGAGAGTGGTATTCTTGCAACTGCCGCTCTTCGAGAAGAAGGAGCCAGAGTGTATGGATATATTTGCAAGGAGCAGATAGATAGTTTGAAGAAGTAAGCCTTGTCATGTGTTACAAGGCAAGAATACATAAAAAACAAGCAGGAAATGGTGGGTATATATCGCCCCCATTTTCTTGCTTGTTTCTTTTTTGAAATCACCTTTCCATTGCCGTTTCCTCATCCTCACCATACCGCTCGCTCTTGTAGCGGTAGTGGTAGTCGATGCCGATGAGGGAGCCGGCGAAGGTGAGCATCTCGCCAAAGGCGGCGAGTACGCTGGCGTCGATGATGCCAGTGGGCGGTACGCTGAAGGAGACGAAGACGAGAAGTACGCCCATGCTCACAACCGCAAATGCCAGGAGCATCTGGTGGCGGGTCTTCGTCTCCTTTGTGAATCTGCTAGGGGCTTTCATCAGGCTTCATGTTCTTTCTTGGAAATGAAGGGAAATAGCTCCCATGAGATATGGGTCTCTAGGGAGCTATATTACTTCCTTCTAGTACTCCTTGACGTTTCCGTCGCCCGTGTCGGAGCCGCTACTCTGTGAGCCACCGCCCGTGGTCGTGCTGCCAGAGCCACCGCCAGGAGTGCTGCCACCCTGTGATCCACTGCCGCCAGGAGTGTTGTTACCGCCATCAGGCGAGGTGAGATCGACACTGTCTTTTCCCTCCTTCACAGCCTTGATGAGCTTCGCCTGAGCGGAACGAGGGGCTACGAGATTGAACTCAGCCTCGTTGATGAGGTTCTTGAAGTCAGGACCTGGCTCCCACTGCACCTTCACGTCGGTGATGTTCTGAGCGGTGAAGGTGCTGGCATCAGCCACGCCATTGCTGGAGAGGGTGATGTAGAAGTCGCCGAGCGCACCCAGGCGAATCTTCTTGCCCTCCAGGAGCTCCTCACGGATGTGGTCCACGGCGATGTTGAGCACGGCGTTGATGTCGGCATGGCCATACACGCAACCGTGGGTGGAGATGTGCTTGGCGAACTTGCTGAGGTCCATCACCTCGGCATACTGTGCCACGGCGAAGACCTTCTGCTGCTCGGTCTTGACGAGGTCGGTGTCCTCCGTCTTAGGAGTTGTGCCTTGTGCCTTGGCTGCCTTGATGCGTGCCTTTGCCTGATTGATTTCGATGAGATTGGTGTTGACTGAACGCAACACGAGAGAATAATTAACCATGGTAGTTAATGTATTTGTGGGCATCTCTTCCAGCCTTTCGGATGGAGGGTAGTGAGATACCCCTTTGGTTCGCCAAGAGTTCTAAAGGGGCGAACCGAGTGAAATGGGTTGCCATCATCGAGGAGGAATGCCTGCGAGCCGTCTCTGGTGGCTGCGCCGTGGTCGTCTATTGCGACCGGGGCTTGTTGTCTATTGCGACCGACCTGAGCCGTCTATGGTGGCATCGTCTGGTCTTCATCACCTCTCTGATTACGCCTACAAAGATACGACAATTTTCTGATATATGCAAGAAAAAAAGCAATTATTTTCATTCTTCCAGGCATTTTTTTCCATCCGTTACAATGTTACAGCGTTACAGTAAAATTTCTCCCTATCCCACCCCCCCCTAAAATCCTCTTTATATTTATATATATATATAAATA
>ERZ791902.1277-NODE-1277-length-12379-cov-169.485557_pt1 | contig 12379 bp, 9 predicted proteins | sample MGYA00510149_ERZ791902 | MGnify/ENA primary metagenome ERZ791902 (study PRJEB30046, sample SAMN00792060) | human gut metagenome | study: EMG produced TPA metagenomics assembly of the A metagenome-wide association study of gut microbiota in type 2...
ACAACCTTGCCAAGGTTGGGGTCGCGGGTCCGAGTCCCGTTTTCCGCTCTTTTTTTTGAACTCGAGAAACATACCCATTTATGAATTTATATTTAAGATATTTTGATCAGGAGACATTAGTTACTAGTGTTGATGATGCTATTGGTTTTTTAAAGAGTATTCCTGAGATTGAGATGGATGCAGAGCTAGAGGCAGATGTTCGTGAATATGCCGCTAGCGATTTGACGTATCCAAAAAGATATAAGGTACGCCCACGTGTTTATTTTATTGTGATAAAGACTACGGCGCAAACTATGCAGGATTTTAAGGATAAGAAAGCATTGCGTACTCCTACTCCTGCAGAGAGAATGGAGAATCCTGTTGTTGCCAGTTTGGCTCAAGAGGCTCCAGGCTGGTATGAAGGATCACTTGATTTCAAGCGTGTTGTGATGGTACCGGCTACAGGAAAGTTTGAGTACCGTGATACTCATTTCGTTGCGGATGTTAAAGCTGAATCAGGTTTGGATTGTTACAATCGCATCGTAGATTATCTGCGCGATTGTGTAGATTCACGCAGCCAGTTCCCATCTGCAAAAGGTAAGAATTTCCATTTCCGCTATCTGGGAATGTGGAAATAAAATATTCAGAAATTTAAAAGATTCGTGTCATGAACAAGGTTATGCTAATTGGTAATGTAGGTAAAGATCCTGACATTCATTATTTCGAAGCAGATCAGGCAGTAGCTCAGGTCTCTCTCGCAACTACAGAGAAAGGATATACTTTGCCTAATGGTACCCAAGTGCCAGACCATACAGATTGGCACAATCTTGTTTTTTATCGTGGGCTTGCAAAGGTAGTAGAGAAGTATGTGCATAAGGGTGACCGCCTTTATGTGGAAGGAAGAATCCGCTACCGCTCCTATGATGACAAGCAGGGTAGAAGACAATATATTACAGAAATCTATGTAGATAATATGGAGATGTTGAGTACTCGCCCTGCTACTAGAGAACAATAATTATTAATTTTTAGCTCAGAAATTGGATATATCCACCATAACTGATGCCTTTGGTGATGTGATGCTGATGCAGCCTTCCGCCGGGGTTATTGTAGCTGCTGTACTTGCAGCTATATTGTTAGGCATGTCTGCTTTTGCCAGTGGTTCCGAAATTGCTTTTTTCAGTTTATCACCAACTGATGTTGCGGAACTTGAGGATGAAAAGACTGATGCCGATAAGAAAATACAGATGTTGCGTGATGATTCTGAACGTACGTTGGCTACCATTTTGATAACCAATAATTTTGTGAATGTCACAATCATCATGCTCCTTAATTATGTATTCGCAGGAATCGTAGAGTTTGGTCCTAAAGCTTATTGGCTTCAGTTCCTGATTATTACGGTTATTCTTACTTTCTTGCTTTTGCTTTTTGGTGAGATTATGCCGAAAGTGTATGCCCGCCAGGATCCTCTGAAGTTCTGTCGCCGGTGCGTAGGGGGAATTCTGTTTGCCAGAAAGTTGTTTTGGCCTTTAGAAACTATCTTGCTGAAAAGTGGAATTCTTGCAGAAAAGATTATACAGAAGGAAAATCATGTGCTGAGTGTTGATGACTTGGAACAAGCTTTGGAACTGACTGATAAGAATGATATCAAAGACGAGCAGAGCATGCTGAAGGGTATCATCCGCTTTGGCGATGAAACAGCCAAAGAGGTGATGACCAGCCGACAGAATATTGTTGACCTGGATATCCGCAGCACCTATCCAGAAGTGTTGAAATGCATTGAGGAAAATAACTACAGTCGTATTCCTGTTTATCAGGATAATACAGATAATATTCGTGGTGTACTGTATATCAAGGACTTATTGCCTCATCTTACGAAGTCTTCCAACTTCCGTTGGCAGAGTTTGATTCGTCCTCCTTACTTTGTTCCTGAAACCAAGAAGATAGATGATCTGCTTCGCGAGTTCCAGGACAACAAGGTTCATATCGCCATTGTGGTAGATGAGTTCGGAGGAACATCGGGTATTGTTACTCTCGAAGATATTCTGGAGGAAATTGTAGGTGAAATCAATGATGAATATGATGAGGAGGAGAAGTTCTACTCGAAATTAAATTACAATACCTTTGTTTTTGAAGGTAAAACGCTTCTTTCTGATTTCTGCAAAATCCTGAATGTAGATGACGAAGAGTTCGAGGAGGTTGAAGGTGATGCTGATTCTCTGGCTGGTTTGCTCTTGGAAATCAAAGGCGATTTCCCAAGTATGCACGAGAAGATAGATTATAAGAACTATACTTTCGAGGTTATGCAGATAGAGGAGCGTCGCATCAGCAAGATTAAGGTGACAGTACATCCTTTGAAAGATAACGTGGAGGATTCTTCTAAGTAATCATCAGTATTCATCAATATCAGAATATAAAAATATGGCAGTTGTCAATATACGAGAAGTTTATCCGGGAGTGAGTCTTGGTTTATGGCAGATGGATGAAACTGTAGAACAGTTGTTCGGGCAGTATCCTCATCTGCAGGCTTACCGCTCTCAGGTGGAAGAGAAATATAAGAACGATGGCAGGAAACTGGAGTTTCTTGCCATTCGTGCATTAATGTATGAGATGCTCAAGACGAACGGGGCTTCCAAGGGCTTGCTTTCTCATGCGGGTGACATTACCCACAACGAGGCTGGCAAGCCATTGTTCCGTGGTTATCATATCAGCGTTTCGCATACCAAGGGTTATGCTGTGCTTATCCTTTCCAAAAATCAGGAAGTGGCGGTGGATATCGAATACTTCAGCGATAGGGTAGAGCGCATCGCTTCTAAATTCTTGCGCAAGGATGAGAAGGCGGAAGATCTGGATGCCAAGCTGGTGCATTGGTGTGCCAAGGAAACGGTCTTCAAGTTATTCTCTGAAGAAAAACTGATGTTTGAGGATATGCGGGTGAAGCCGTTTGATACGATGGCAGATTGGTCGTGTGATGTGGAGAATCTCAAGAGCAGAAAGATGGCGCATGTAGATTTCGAGTTAACCATGGAATTTGTATTGACTTATGCTGCGCTGTAATATCCTTTCCATCTTCCTGGCATTCAGTCTGTTGGCTGGAGCACAGGATTGGAAAGTAGTGAGAGAGAATCCTCAGAAAGCTTTTCCGAAAACCGTGGCTGCGGGCAACTACAGTGGCATTGCTCATCTGCATGATGATATCTATGCGGTGGTAAGCGACAAGTCGGATAGTGCCCTGTACTTCAACTTCCGGATTCAGGTGAATCCCAAGACCGGCGAATTGGAACAGGTAGAGAACCTTGGGTTTACCGAGAGAACAGATGGAACGCTGAACGACGGAAAGTTTTGGCAGGGGCAGGAGAAAGGCTTTGACCATGAAGCCATCGTGAAGGCTTCTGATTCTACCTTGGTGATAACAAGCGAAGGATATTGCCGTTTAAAGGAGTATCCTGTTCTGCCTACTTCGGCTAATGCTCCCAAGATTAGCTATCAGCAGAACCTTTGGGAGAGCAGATGGCCTTCTTCTGATTTTTATCCAAATTATAATTTTGAGTCTCTGGCTTTTGATTCCCTCCGTCAGTATCTCTGGACGATTTCTGAGAGCACGCTCCGCAAAGACGGACAGCCTGCTACTCCTCAAAACGGATTGGCCAACCAGCTTCGTTTGATGAGGTATGATTGGGGAAAGATAAAGGAAAATCGTAACAAGGAAAATAATGGCAAGGAAGACTGTAGCGAGCAAGAGAGTAGCAAGAAAGCCTCTCGTTACATGACAGCCTATGCCTATCAGATGGATCAACCTTCTACCCATAAGAAAGCAGATATCTATGTGATGGGGGTGAGTGAGCTTTGCGCCTTGCCCGATGGTCAGCTTCTGGTTCTGGAGCGTGAGGCCTTTATCCCGAAGATTAAGATTGGGGCTTTCTGCAAGTGTAAACTCTATCAGATTAATCCTTTGAATTCTGAGGAGTTTGCTTTGAAAGAGAAGTTTTCATCTGATACTCCTTTCTTGAAGAAGAGATTGCTCGCGGAATGGAAAACCGGCTTGTCACTTTCCAAGCGTTCCTTTGCCAATTACGAAGGTATGTGTCTGGGACCCAAGTTGGAAGATGGTTCCCAGGTTGTCATCCTGCTGTCTGATTCGCAGGATCAATATGCGGGAGTATTGAAAGACTGGTTCAAGACGATTGTCATCAGAAAGGAATAAAGTTGTTATGTTGTAATCTTCAATCTCGTCCATAACCATCTAGGAATGAGTCGCCAGAGGAAGACGAGGATATCATATCTCCAGTCTATCACCTTAACTTCCTTTCCGTTTTCGATGGCACTTACGATATGTTTCGCCACATCTTCCGGTTTGAGTTGCAACGGATAGCTGCTGCCTGCGATGAGGTCGGTCTTTACGAAGCCTGGTCGGATATCTGTGATGGCGATAGGGAGATGACGCATCCGTGCCTGCTGCGACAGGCATTCCAGATAATGGTTCTGGAATCGCTTGGTGGCAGAGTAGGCTGGGGCGGCACCGAGACCTTTGGTTCCGGCGATGGAAGTGATGCAGGCAATGCGGGCTTTTGAATTGTTCTGATGATGAGTAGCAAACCAGTTGAATGCCGTATCTACCATTCTTGTGAATCCTAAGCCGTTGGTTTCCACAGTCTTCAACTCCTTTTCTATATCCAGCGTATTATTCTGCCAGCCGATGCCGGAACTATGGAAGTAGAGGTCCATGCCTCCCAACTTATCGATGAGTTCGAGAAGTTGGGCAGGAGCATTGGGAGAAGTCACGTCTATTTGCTGGTAGCAGGTAATGCCGCCCTGCGAAATCAGAGCCTGCAATCTTTCGATTCTTCTTCCGGCAATTCCGACCTGCCATCCTTTTGCAGCAAGCAGTTTTGCCACTTCCATTCCGATGCCCGATGTGGCACCCATTACAATTGCTTTCTTTGCCATATAGTCCTATTATATAAGGTGAAATCTTGATAGTTCTATTTATATAGGGTGAAGTTTTGTCTAACTCTATCTAAACATCTAAATCGCTTTTACTCTTCAGCAAGTCTTCCGCCTTCTTCACGCTTCCTGCTTTCAGAATCAGCTGTTTCACTTCTTCGTAGTCCGTATATTGCGGATTGCGTTCCATGAAGATGCGGCAGGCGCGGTCGATGAGTTTATGATTGATAAGCTTGGCGTTCACCATCTTGTTGCCTTCCACCCGTCCTTGTCTTATCTGAAGGGAAGTGCTGATCATGTCCAGAATCATCTTTTGCGATGATCCTGCTTTCATGCGGGTACTTCCCGTCACGAATTCCGGCCCCGTGATGACCTCTACAGGATAATCTGCAGCCTGGGCGATAGGAGCGTGGGGATTGTTGACGATGCAACCCGTAGGAATACCTGCCTCCTTGCAATGCTGCAAGATGGAAAGCACGAAGGGAGTAGTGCCGCTTGCCGAGAAACCCAGCACGAAATCCTGCTCTGAGATATGCTTGTCGCAGAGCTGGTGCCAACCATTCTCCAGGTCGTCTTCTCTGGATTCCCTGGTTTGCGTAAGGCAGCCGATGCCTCCGGGGAAGATGGCTTGTATCTGTGAACCGTCGATGCCATAGGTGTTCTGCACTTCGATGGTATCGAGCGTAGCCAGTCTTCCGCCCGTTCCGCAACCGGCATAGAAGAGCCTTCCGCCCTTCTTCAGCTGCCCTTCGATAGCGGAAATCAGTTGGTTAATGGCAGGCAATGCTTCTTCTATTGCCAGAGCCACCTTCTTGTTTTCAGCATTGATATGAGCGGTGAGTTCAGCTACGCTCATCTTTTCCAGATGTTCGTAGAGCGAGCTCTGCTCTGTTATTCTCTTTTCTTCTTTATTTGGCATATTACTTTATCTTTAGGGCGTAGATTTAATGTAATGAAGCCTAGATGGTCGCGGAGGCTATGGCTTGCAGTCATCTAGAGAGTTCTATCATGATGAGATCTATCATCCGATGGGCTCCTATTCTTCAGCCAGGAAATAAACCGGCGCATTCCGGGAACCTTCTTTTATCAGAAATCCGGATTTTTCCAGTTTCTTCAACCAGTTGAGTGCAGTCTGTTTACGGATATGAAATTCCGCTTCCAGTACTTTTCTGTTAATGGAACGGTTATGCTTCAGATACTCTCTTATTTTCTCCTTCAATGCATCTTCTGAGAAAGGGTAGGAGCGGGAAGTATATAGTGATTTCTCGAAATGGGTATGATGTTTCACCTGTTTCAGCAGGTCTGCATTGGGGCGAAACTTGATGCCTCTTACGCTTACATATTCAGCTCTCACTTTATTGTCGGGTTTCAGTTCATCCATATCCAGATCTACCGAGAGCGAGAGATAACCTATTTCCGGAATGTTGACACGTTTTCCATCCTGCAGGTCTTCTTCTATGATATCACGCAGTTTCATGAGTACGGACGAAACTTCTCCTTCTCCCAGACAGCTATGTCTGGCGATTCGGCTGATCATCTCCTTGTCAGTCATTGCTGTTTGCTCAAAGATATGGGCGAATCGGCGAGTCTCTTCATTTCCTCCAGCATTGGGAAGATAATGGATTTCATATTTTATAGCCATCGTATTCTTCTTTCTGTTTAGCGATACAAAGGTAATCTTTTATTCTTAAACTACCAAATAAAAATGGCACTAATATGGATGAGCGGTTTGATTGATACGAATGAGCGGTGTTATTGATGTGGGTTAGAACTGCTTATCAATAGGAATAAGCATCGTAAGAAGCCTTTATTAGTTGTCGTAAGAAGTAGGATAAGTTGTTGGAACAGTAAGTATATGTTGCCGGGAAAGTCACTTCCGTCAGTCGCACAACAGCTGTTGTGCGCTTGCATATCAGCTGTTATGCGCTCGCACAACACGTGTTGTGCGAGCGTAAAACAGTTGTTGTGCAGTAAAATTTGTAACTCCCTTCATCATATTGCAATTCCTTCCTTATTTACGTTATGATTGAATAAGGTATAATGGTTCTCCTCCCATTCTTTTTGGGAAAAGAGTACAGGGTTGATGATTTCATCAATATCCAGCCTAATTCTCTTAGTGGATAAGAATACTTATCGTAGGTTGTGCTTGTAGATAAGGTTCCAGGAGCTTACCTTATTTTTTCATCACCAAATCTGCGAGCACGATGGCGGATTCCTTCTCATCCCTAGGTGCATCCTTTGACTTCCATGCCACGATGAAGCGGATTCGGGCAGCGGTTACCTTGTAGCCTTTCAACTCCCATTTGCCTAGTTCCTCCTTCATCTTGATGGAGAGCTGGGCTATGTCTCTGCCTGTTGATGGGAGACAGAGGCAATGGTCGTGGTAGGTTAGCGGCATACCGCTTCTCAGGCAAAGAATAGCGTCCTTGTGAGGCTTGGAGAAGCCCAGGTTTACATCCTTGTGTGAGAGCTGAAGTACTATTTCGTTGGGCTCATCATAAGCTTGGGCATCATAGAGATGCTGGGCACTTTTCAGGCTGTCGAAGAGATTGCCGTTGGTGTGGATGGCAAGTGTACGCTTGGCACGGGTCATACCCACATAGTATCGGCGCAGTATGTCATCAGTAGGATGCTCGGGATGGGTAATGAGCATCAGTACATGGTCGAACTCATGACCTTTTGCCTTGTGGATGGTGCTGACCACGATGTCTGATTTCGAGATGTCACAGAAGTCTTCTACGGATGATTCGAACACGAACTCCCTCAGGTCGCTGTAGTACTTGGCACGATTGGTCTGCTCAAATACCTGGAGGCTGCGGCGCAGATATGGCAATGCCTGGCTGGTGGCATACTTTTGGAATGTCTGCTGCTTGGCTGCTTCCCAAATATCATCAGGGATGATAGGGGATTTCGTTTCCTTGATGCCTTGGTCTATCTTCTTCAAGAAGTATCTTACCTCTGCGAGATTCCAGAAGCGCAAGCCGTCCATTGATTGTACCAGCTTGGCCTTGATGCCATGACTGTGAAGAAGAGGCAGCATGATGACAGCCTCCTCATTGGTCTGCGTGAGGATACTGATGGTTTCGTTTTTCTTGCGGGAAGATGCCTCGGCTTCTTTTGAAGTGTTACTTCCCAGTAATCGTGTAACGTCTTCAAGAATAGGCTGATACATATAAACCTTTTTCTCCTGAATCTCGTATGGATGCTTCACGATTCTTACCTCTCCATCTTCTTGACTCATGGAGATGATAGGGGTAGATTTGATTCGCTGGCGGATGTTGCGGGCGAAGTCGTTGGCAGCATCCACAATATGGCGAAGACTGCGGTAATTCTCCGTCATCTCGATGAAACGGCTGTGCTCTGTCTGGGTCTGTTCATAGAGATACCGCGAGTTGGAACCTCTAAACTCATAGATGTTCTGGTCATCATCGCCTACGGCTATCACCCTCATCTCTTCGTTGGCTTTCATCAGAGCAGAGACAAGGGCATAGTCATCCTTGCTCATGTCTTGCGCCTCATCGATCACGAGCACGGTCTTGCTGATGCGATTGGGCTCCACTTCTCCATTGTTGATCATTTCGGCGGCTTGCTTAACCACATCTCCAGCCTCATCCAGATTGCCAACCCTGCCCAGCAGGTCGAAGCAGTAGGAATGGAAGGTCTTGATCTCTACGAAATGGGCGGCATTGCCGATGAGTTGCATCAGTCGCTGCTTGAATTCGGTAGCGGCTGCACGAGAGAAAGTAAGCATCAGAAGTTGTTCGTGCTTTACATCTTCCAACAGCAGGAGAGAGGCAAGCTTATGTACGAGCACACGTGTCTTGCCGCTGCCAGGACCGGCAGCGACTACGATGCAGCGAGACTCATGGTCGTCGATGATTTCCTTCTGTCGCTTGGAGAGCATTCCGAAGAGTTTCTTATACTTTGAAGGTGTTACGTTGCGCTCTATCTCAGTCTCCCGGTTGCCCTTGAAGTACTTTGAGATGAAGCGATGGTAGTCCATCTGGAAGTAATCCTGCACATATTGCAGGGCGGCATCGTAATCCCTTACCATCAGGTTGGCATATTCGCCCACGATGTGAATCTGTTGAATCTTCTGCTTGTAGAATTCATTGAGCATGCGGTAATCCTCCTGCTTATAGTGGAGGCGAGGTTCCTTGATGCGTTTAATTGCCATCGCATTGTAAAGCACCAGGAATCCTCCTTCCAGCTTCATGGCTCCTATCTTGGAGAGATAGAGCAAGGCTTCCTCCACGTCTTCCAACTGTAGGGAAGAGAAGTCGGAGAAGAGTGACTGGTTGCTGGATTTCAGATCGTTCAGAAGTTCAACTACCGAGAATTGGAGAGGCTTCTCTTTTGAATTCTCTCTAGAGCCAGAGGCTTTTCCTAAACCTTTTTCTTCGGAAGGATTCTTTTCTTCAGAAGAGCTGTTGTTGCTCTCTTCTGTTATAGTTTTACTGTTTTCTTCAGCCAGGCTGTATAGTCTTTCGATGATGAATCGGCAAACCTCAATTCGTCTTTCGAATCGCTTGATGATGGTCTCTATATCCTTGTCTCTTGTCACGATAAGATTGCGGACGCCGTCTTCCTTCTTGTGCGCATATCCCTTTACTGCCAGGAAGTATAGCAGTGTGCGGATTTTCTTTTCGGTAGAAGTGTTGATGCCGTCGTGTACGGCATTGTCATTGAGTTGCTTGTATGTGATATGCAGCGATTCATCCGGGATATGTTCCAGGATGTATCTTTCCAGTTTGGCGAAGTTCTCCAGCATCTGCTGAGGCTTTCGTTGCTTGTCGCTGATGTCTTGCAGATAGGCTGAGATGTCACGGGTATCGGCAAGGATGCCTTCCTGGCGCATTCGGTCAACGGAGGAGATGACGTCTCGTTTGCTGAGTCCTAGGATGTCGGCGAGGTAATCGATGCGGGATTCAGCCTCGCTATCCTGTGCCTTGGCTATATGCTTCTGGGTGATGAGCGACTTGATGATGCGGATGGCATTCTGCATCTCATCTTCCGAGAACAGGGGTGATTCGGTGAGGCGCAGTCTTGCCTCGTCCATGTTCTTGACGGTGATACCTGTGGCATAGACGTGCGGAATGTTGTTGCCACGCTCTATGTATCCGCTCTGTTCTAGAGCAGATAGGGCGGTGCGAACACGGGTTTCTATGTCGGATACCGAGTCATCCCAACCGGCTTGGCGGGCTATCTCCAGTGCCGAACAACTTACATGTGGGCGCTGCTTGGTAAAATCCTTAATAGCTTTCCATACCTGTTGTATCTCGCTGATGCTCAGCTTGGTTTGGTTGAGCAGGATGAAGTGCTTGTCCAAGTCCTCGTCACTATAGAGTACATAGCATTTGGCATTGAGGTGTGGATCTCTTCCTGCACGTCCTGCTTCCTGTACATAGTTCTCCAGAGAGTCGGAGATGTCGTAGTGGATAACCAGACCCACATCGCTCTTATCTACTCCCATGCCGAAGGCGGAGGTGGCAACGATGATTCTAACCTTATCGCTCATGAAGGCATCCTGATTGTGTATCTTCTCATCGGCATCCATCTTGCCATTATAGGGCAGGGCGGATATGCCGTCACGTGTCAGTTTCTGGGCGAGTTCCCGGGTTCGCTTGGTGCGGGATACGTAGATGATGGTAGGGCAATCTGCCTGCTCTACCAGCGAGCGCAGAAGATTGTATTTGTTGCCGTCACTATCTACGTGAATAACGGAATAGTGCAGGTTGGTACGTGAGGCTGATGAGGCGAAGAGCTGGAGGTCGATGCCCAGCCAATGCTTGAAATAGTCGCAGATATCCTGCACCACCTTCTGTTTTGCAGTGGCGGTGAAGCAAGATACGGGTATCAGGGTTTGACCATGGTTGCGGGCCATAGCGTCCTTGCCAAACTTGCGTTCCTGATATTCCTTGATAAACTTGCCGATGTATAGGTAATCCACCCGGAAGTCTTGTCCCCATGCAGAGAAGCAGTGAGCTTCATCAATGACGAATCTCACCACATGCCGTGCCATCAGAATGCGCTCGATGGTTTTGGAGCGCAACATCTCTGGTGCAATATATAATAAGGTGGCATCTCCGCTCTGTACTCGTTCGATGGCTAGGGAGCGGGAGATAGGGTCGAGGAGACCGTTGATGGTTACGGCATCGGTGAAACCACGGTCTGCGAGATTATCTACCTGGTCTTTCATCAATGATTGCAGAGGCGAGATAACCACGGTGAGTCCATGTATGGTTCTGCCATCCATCAAGGCTGGCAACTGGAAGGTGAGCGACTTGCCGCCACCCGTAGGAAATATCGCCAATAATGACTTACCATCCACTGCTGCCTGCGATGCCTGTTCCTGCAGCGGTTCGCCGTCATAGGTACGGAAGGCATCATAGCCGAAGAGTTGTTTCAGGTTGTGATGAATGTCGAGCATGCGGTTGCAATACTCGCAGCCATCGGTGCATTGGGTATGGCAGAGCATATAGATGATATGTTCTACTTCGGGATAATGGAAGAGTACCCAACCTGGGGTAACAGATTGGTAATCGTCTGTGCCTATGAGAGCCAAGGCGTATGCCAAGCCGCAAGGAGACTGGGCTGCAAGAGCCGGAATGTCGGCATGGGCGCAAATATGATTCTTGTATTCAGAAAGGATGAATTCTGAAACTTCTATGATTGCATCATCCTTTTCGATGGCTCCCACATACATCAGAAATCCTCTGAATTCCTCTTCATTCTGGAGCAGCAAGGTGAAGATTTTCCTCTTCCTTTCTGATAATTGATTCCATGCAGCGATTTCATCCATCAAAAGCTCCTTGGCTTTCTCGCAGTCATTGACTGGATTATTCATCTGCTCGCTCATCAGTTTGTCGTCCTTTACCAGATGATGGTAAGGGCGCTTGGGGAAGAGGAGCGGGGAGAGATAGAGGGTATCTATCAGTATGCCGTTGAGTTGGAGATAGCGGGCATCGTGATGAATGAGGTTATGACCGCAGATATAGTCAACTTTTCCTTCTTGCAGGAACTTGTTCAGTGCCGTCTGCGATGCTTGGTGAAAGGTGGCTCCGTCATAACGCAATGCTCCGATGTCGTGTATTTTATGGTCTTTCAGTCCCACTTCGGTATCCACGAAGGCAATGTTCCTGCTTCTGGCATCTTTCTTCTTGATGTCAGAACTTACGGTGAGATTGTTTTTCCTTTCAAAGAGGCGACTGAATATTGACATAATCTTCGATGTTTATATTTCCACCGCAAATGTACAATTATTATTTGATATATGCAAATAATCAAGTGCTTTTATCTTCTTAGAAAGCTGTTTTTATACAATCCCAAGAGGCTTACGAGGATATCTTCAAGGCAGATTAATATGCCCCTAAAACCTTCCAGTCGTCTATGAGTTTGAACAGGCGGGGCATGGCTGGCTTGTAACTGTCGGGATAGGTGAGGGAATAGACGAAGAGTA
>ERZ791902.1278-NODE-1278-length-12378-cov-4.754768_pt1 | contig 12378 bp, 14 predicted proteins | sample MGYA00510149_ERZ791902 | MGnify/ENA primary metagenome ERZ791902 (study PRJEB30046, sample SAMN00792060) | human gut metagenome | study: EMG produced TPA metagenomics assembly of the A metagenome-wide association study of gut microbiota in type 2...
ATTACAGAATCATTCCGTCTGCGCCTTCTCATTTTCTTCCCGGATAATCTCCTTTAATTCTTTTCGCATCACATCCAGTGGAGCCTTCTGTCCGGTCCATAATTCGATCTGAGCAGCCCTCTGGAACTGGACATACCAAGACCATTCAGGATTTTGCAGCCCTTCTTCTCAGCATTTTTCAGGAATGCGGTCTTGGACGGGTTGTAGCAGGCATCAAAATAAAACTGTCCTGGCCTGATTAGTTCAAATCTTTGTATATGGGTTTTTGTATTGCCCGTGGTTTTGTGTTCTGTCACCGTATTGAAGGTTTTTCGTCTTTCTTAAGTGACTCCCTTGTGATCTTTTTCATATCAAGGAATGGCAGCCCGGATGATGCGTCTGCTCGACAATCTCCAATACAAGGCCGCCATCAATCGGCATATTCATCATGACGCATATAAGGTGCTGGCGGTTCTCATCCCCGATAGCGTTCAGCAGCTTCCGGCATTGTTTAAATTCCGCCTCCAGTTTATGGACCTCCTTTATTAAAGCGCTTAAACTTGTTATACCATAAATCTATAAATCTAAAGTCCAAGATTTCTCATCGTCATTTTGCGTCACCTATTTTCCTGTCCTTATAATAATATTCTTTGTCGCGTTCGCCGATTTCGCGCATCACGCGACACGGATTGCCGACTGCCACGACGTTTGCGGGAATGTCCTTCGTCACGATGCTGCCGGCTCCGATAACGGTGTTGTCGCCGATCGAAACTCCGGGAACGACGACCGTTCCGGCACCGAGCCAGCAATTTTTGCCGATATGGATCGGCATGTTGAACTGATACTCTTTTTCGCGCAGCTCAGGCCAGACGGGATGTCCGGCAGATGCCAGCGTGACGTTTGGCCCGATCATCGTATGGTCGCCGACATAGATGTGCGTATCGTCAACCGCAGTCAGGTTGAAGTTGGCGTAGACGTGATTGCCGAAGTGGACGTGACGTCCGCCGAAGTTTGCATGAAACGGCGGTTCGATGTAGCACCCTTCGCCGATTTCGGCAAACATTTCCTTCAGCAGCTCCTGGCGTTTTGCCATTTCGGTCGGCCGCGTCTGGTTAAAATCATAAAGCCTGTCCAAACATTCCATTTGGAGTTTTGCCAATTCCTTGTCGTTTGGCAAATACAGTTCGCCATTGTGCATTTTTTCGAAATTTTCGTTCATATGTTTCACCTCGTCATAGATACCGCTTACATTATAACAGTTATTGGTACAAATTAGCAATTACAATCTCTGGTCTTTTTCGCAAAATTCAGTGCTAAATTAGCTTTTGTGCTACAATACTTTCAGACAATACGAAAGGAGAGACGGGACGAATTTTCCCGCAAACAACATTGAAACATATCGTAACCGGCATCATCGCCCCTGTCGATTCGGGCAAAACCACGCTGACGGAAGCCTTGCTCTACAAGGCAGGCGAACTCAAAAAACTCGGCAGAGTCGACAACGGAGATGCCTTTTTGGATTTTGAAGAACTTGAACGAAAACGCGGCATCACGATCTTTTCGCACCAGGCGAATCTGACTTGGAAAAATCTGCAGCTGACTTTGCTCGACACCCCTGGTCACGTTGATTTCGTCTCACAGACTGAACAGGTTTTGCGCGTGCTCGACTGTGCGATCATGGTCGTTTCAGCCCGCGACCTGATCACGAGTCATGCCAGGACGCTCTGGAATCTGCTTGACTTCTACCATGTTCCGACGTTCGTTTTCGTCAACAAGCTTGATTTGAGCGAGCTTTCAAAAGCAGACATCGTGCAACGACTCAAACAGCTCGATCAGGGCATCGTGGCCTTCGACGGCACGGAAACAGAAGAACTTGCGGAACTTGACGACGCTCTTTTGGAAAAATACCTGGAAACCGATTCGATCGACCAAACGGACGTCCTAGCCTTGATCAAGCAGCGCAAAGCTTTCCCGTGCTTTTTCGGTTCTGCGCTCAAGCTTGAAGGAATCGATGCTTTGCTTCAAGGACTTGCTGATTCTGCGCCGGAACTCAAATCTCGAAACCAATTCAGCGCGCGCGTCTTCAAAATTTCTCACACCGAAAAAAACGAGCGTCTGACCTGGCTGCGCGTGTTCGGCGGGAGCCTTCATCCAAAAGACACGATTTTGGATGATCAAAAGGCAAACGAGCTCAGAGTCTATGATGCAAAAAGATACGATGCCGCAAAAGAAATTGTCGCCGGCCAAATCTGTGCCATCCCGAACTTGAATGAAACTTTTGTCGGACAAGGCCTGGGTTTTCTTGAAAACGATGCAGCATCCTGCATGACGCCGGTTCTAAGCTATGCGCTGAATCCGAACGGATGCGACCTTCATGCCTGCCTTGTGGCCTTGAAAGAACTTGAAGACGAAGACGAACATCTTCACGTCGTCTGGTCAAAACAACTGAACGAACTGCGCGTGCAGCTGATGGGTCCGATTCAGCTTGAAGTTTTGCAGCAGATTTTAAAGGACCGCTATGAACTGGACGTTTCATTTGAACAAGGCAGGACTTTGTACAAGGAAACGATCACCCAGACGATTGAGGGCGTCGGCCACTTTGAGCCACTGCGTCACTACGCGGAAGCGCATTTGATCATGGAACCCGGAAAACCGGGAAGCGGCCTGGTCTTTTCGTCAGACTGCAGCTTGGAAGAACTCGACAAAAACTGGCAAAATCAGATTCTCTCCTGTCTGAAGTCAAAAGAACACATCGGCGTTCTCATCGGAGCGCCCCTGACCGACGTCAAGATCACCCTCGCAACCGGCAGAGCAAGCATCAAGCACACGGTCGGAGGCGATTTTCGCCAAGCGTCAGGCAGAGCCGTGCGCCAAGGCTTGATGATGCTAAAAGAACGACAGGGACTGAAGCTGCTTGAGCCATGGTACCGCTTCGTGCTCAAAGTCCCGGAAGAAAAGCTCGGTCGCGCAATGAACGACATTCAGCAGATGAGCGGCACCTTTTCCTTGGATCAGGCTACCGAAACTCTGAGCGGCCTTGCTCCGGTCAGCGAGATGCAGTCATATGCGGAAACCGTGCGCACCTATACCCGCGGAAAAGGCCTGCTTGAACTGAGCGTTGACGGCTATCGCCAATGCCACAACGAACAAGAAGTCGTTTCAAACAGCAGCTACGACCCGCTTTCAGATTTGGAAAACACGCCGCAGTCCGTCTTCTGTGCTCACGGCGCCGGATATACGGTCGACTGGAGCGACGTGCCGAAGATGGCGCACGTTCCGTACAGATTATCGTGAAGATTAGGTTCCTTATTAAGACGCTAAACAGGACATTGTACTCAAAATTCCCGAATACCAAAAAACAGCGGCCGGACAGAAAAGACAATTTCTGTCCGACCGCTGTTTAAATGTAACATCGCTATGTCACTATCGCAGGTCGCCGGCGGCCTTGACCTTGACGCGGCTTTCTGAAATACAGATTGGCGGACGACCACATGAAGGTCATGCTGCTGGACGTCTCCGACGAGAAGACGGTCTTCCAGTCCGGACTGAACTACAAGGTCATGCAGTCCATCATTGATTCCTGGGATAACAGGAACAAGCGCCCTCTTGGCCTCAAGTCGTACGTTGAGACACGCTCGCTGAAGCAGGATTACGAGTTTCTCCTGATCAACTCCTGGAAAGACGAGCATGACTTCCACCAGTGGCACAACTTGGAAAATAACACGCCGGCTCAGTTCGGTCATGCTGGCAACAAGTCCGCTGTTGTCAATCAGTACGTCAGCGCAGGGAAACAACATCTGAATCGGTCCGGTGCGTAACTTGCGCCGGGCCGTTTTCTTGACTTCTGCGGGCATTGGAACTACTATTGGATTAACATTAAAATTTTCTAATGAGGGGGGATGAATCTTGCTGGCAGTTAATGATCTTGCATTCAGCTACGGAGACAATCCGCTTTTTTCAAAATGCAGCTTCCGAATAGGAAACGGGAGGCACGTGGCGCTTGTCGGTGACAACGGCACGGGAAAGACCACACTGCTCAGGCTGATTACCGGAATCTTGAAACCTGATGCAGGAATGGTCAGATATGACGGACATGCCGAAATGGTCAGTCAGTTTCCAGCCGGTATGGAAGTGGTCAGTCCTGGACAAGGTCAGATGCAGCGAATCAGCCGTGCATTTGCGAAGAGACCGGACATCCTGCTGCTGGATGAACCGACGTCAAATCTTGACGCGGAAGGCATCAGGAAGCTGACCGGGATGATCGGGGGCTTTCGGGGAATTGCCGTCATCATCAGTCATGACATTGCCTTTCTTGAAAAGGCGGTTGACTGCGTGCTGATGATTGAAGACCGGCACATCGACCTTTATGACGGTAATTTTGAGGAATTCCGGCAGATGAGGGAAAGGAACCGGAACAATCAGTATCAGCTATACGAGGTTGAGCAAAAGCAGCGAAGAAGGCAGAAACGCGTGGCTCAGAAGATGAAGAAGAAGGCCGCAAAGTCCAGGAAGTCCGGCGGTGTTTCCAACTCGGAGGCAAAGGCCAGGTCGCTTCTTGGAAATTACGACAAGGTTCAGAGAAGACTTTCGGCCAATGCCAGACGCATGCAGAAAAGTCTGGACGAAGGGCCGAAGAATGCCAAGCCGTATGAGAAGATGGGGCTCAAGCTTCTGACGACATATCAGAAACCGCAAAAAGTCAGGATAAATCTTGACTTTGACGGACTGTCAGGCCATGGCATCCGGCTGATTGACAATTCGTTCTCGTTTCGGATCAGATCAGGAGAAACGGTTGGTCTACTAGGCAGGAACGGCAGCGGCAAGTCGACTCTGCTGGGTGAAATCGAGGGAAGACTTGAGAAAAGATCCTGCAGGGTCAGCCGCTTCAGACAGGAGATTCAAGATGTCTGGGAAGAAGGTGAAAATCTTCTGTCACAGCTCATGAAGGCTTCCGGGATGCCGGAACAGGTTGTCCTTGATGTCGCAGGAGCCCTGGGACTTCATGCGGACCTTCTTTCCCGCACTCCGGACGAACTGAGCGGAGGACAGCTTCTCAAGGCCCAGCTTGTACTTGAACTTGTGTCGCCGTTTGACGTCCTGCTGCTTGACGAGCCGACGAACTATCTTGACTATGACGGGGTAAGAGCCCTGACTGAATTCATCAGGAACAGCGAAGCGGCAGTCGTTGTCATTTCCCATGACGAGCGCTTCGTCGAGGGATGCGTTGAACGAACATACCTGATTTCGGACCGAAGATTCAGTGATTACTTTGATTTGGGAGATTATTTTGGCAAAGATGGGATTTAACAATTTTAAATGAAGCACGAAGGGAGTGACTTTTATATGACTCATTTCAAACGCATTGTGATGAACGACCTGCTGAGCAATGTGGCCTTGTCTGCATTCAACATATATACAATCTGGTATCTTGCAAACGTCGTTCACAGCCAGAGTGCAGTCGCCCTGTTCGGATGCGCGGGATTTGTCGAGATAGTCCTGGCGTCGTTTGGCGGTCGGATGTCCGACCGGTTTCCGCGGATAAATCTGATAAGAATCGGCAGCGTGGCAAGGATGGTTGCCTTGCTTGTTCTTATCGTGATGCAGAAGATGTCAGTCAGTTTCACTGCCGTTTCCGTTGCGGTCGGTTGTGTGCTGAGCTTCGTCACTTCATTTTATCTGCCTGCAATCGAGACGATAGCCCCCGCTTTTTCCGAAGATGACGACGAGCTCATAAGAAACAACGCCAGTCTCAACATGGTTCAGCAGCTTGCGACGATTTTAGGTTCAGCTCTTTCCGGCGTGCTCGTTCTCCTGAAGAGCGCCCTTGTTTCATACGGCATCATCCTGGTCATCATGATTGCATCATGCGTCATGATGCTCAGAATACCGTCGGATTCGGTCAGTCGTGAGGAAACCGAAACTGATGAATCCATGCTCGATTCCCTGAGACAGGTTGTTCACCTGGAAGTCATCAGGGTTCTTCTGCCGTATGCGACGATGATCAACGTCAGCTTCTGGCTGTACTGGTATCTCACGCCAATGTATCTGGCAAGGAGGCTGCCGGACTTCAAGGCGGCATATTCCATTCAGGAAATGACAATCGGAATCACTGCCGGTGTGAGCGGGTTTCTGTTCAGCCATGTAGTCAGGGATGCTTCAAGGCATCTGCATGGCTATGCACAATGGCTCGTCCTGCAGGGCGTCGGCATTGCCCTCTTTCCGCTCGGCGCAGTCTTTTTGACGAATCAGAAGGTTCTGCTGGCTCTGCTTGTGGTTTCGTGGATTGTCTACGGCATTGCAAACTACATGACGGGAACGATTTTCGTGACAATCGTGCAGAAGAAGACCGAAACCAAAATGCTTGGCGTTACATACGGAGTCGTCTTTTCGCTGTTCGGGGCAATTGCACCGCTGTCGTCGGTCTTCAGCCCTGCATTTTCCAGTATCGGTCCGGTCGGGCTGCTTCTTTTGACCCTGCCCATGATTGTCCTGCCAGCGGTCATGATGGTTGACAGACGGGTCAACGGACTGATGCGCGAAGTGTAGAGAAAAGTCTGCGATGTGTATGCCGAAGTCCCGTCGCGCGTGGAATACTCCCTAACCGACCTGGGAGCCCATTCTCGATGCAATGCGGAACTGAGGCGAAAGGTACAAGAGCAGCCAGGAGTCAAATGACAATTAATCTGATGTCCTGAGATGACTCGTCCGTTCTGCAGTCTGACAGAACGACGAAACTTTGACTGACGCAAAAGGTCAAAGGCCGAAGCCGCATCGTACGGAATGAGGCTTTGAAAAATTCAAAAGCCGCATGATCCTTGAAATCATTATGGATCATGCGGCTTTATTTCACGTAAGTCAAACATATTTCAGCAGTAACCGGGTTCATTCATGCCTGATTCACGGGCATCAGCCTCCCAGATGTCCGAATTTAACTCACCGTTGCCCCGAACGGCAAAAGCGCCAGCTTGGCGATCTTGAAGAACTGCCTGCCAAAGGGAATTCCGATGATTGTAATGTAGCAGACAACGCCGATTGCGGCATTGCCAACTGCCATCGGGATTCCCGACACAATCAGCCAGACGATGTTGGCAAGCATGCTGACCGCACCGCCGCCGTACACAACTTCCTTTCCAAACGGAAAGAATGCCAGACTGGCGAATTTGAAACACTGCAGGCCAATCGGTATCCCGATGATCGTGATGCACCACAGACAGCCTGACAATACCCATGCCAGCCCGCTCAAAAGTCCGCCGCAGACAAACCAGAGTATGTTTCCCAGTATGCTCATGTAAGTGTCCTCCTTCTACTCCTATGCTGTACGAATGCTCCGAAGTCCGGCGCATCATCGCCTGATTTCGGAAATGTTACATTCAGAATACGGCTTATGGAGGTGTGAGTCAAGAAAGATGCTTGTAAAATGAAGTGGAGTGTGGCATCGAATGTATCATAAGACCTGTCGGCAGCTTGCGGCAACAGCTAATCTTCAGCCTTGTTTCGCCCCGACACGCAAAAAGGCACAGGAAACTCAAATTTCCCATGCCCTTTCAACTGATATTCATAACAAATCATTTTTCATCAGCAGAACGAATATACGTGAAACTCGCCATTTTCAAGCACATTAAGCCACTGCATCTGCGCCAGCTTGTCCAGTTCCATGAAGAATTGATCCAGCTTGTCAACATAGCCGTCAGCATCACCATTTTCAACGGCTTCCCGAATTTCATCGGCCGTATACTCGGTGAGCCCTGTTGTATATTCTCGCATATTCTTCGTAATTACCACTTGAAAGCAGCGGCTTCAGAATCCCATTGATGATGAACTCGTCAATTCCGTTCACCATCCAGCCCCCGTCCTGATTGAAAAGATGCTGAACCAGTACGACTTCCACAGCTTTTCCTCCGGATGAACTTTACTATAAGTTCCAGCTAACTTCAAATATAAAAGCAGGCCGCACCGCAACCTGCTTTTCCTATACATAATACGATTCCAACTCATCAATCGAAATATCAATTCCATGAACCTTAATATCATCAATACGTTCAAAGTAAAATTTCTCAAGCATCCTGTTTCTGTCCTGCTTGATGGCAAAATGAATGCGCCGATGGCAAGTGGGACAGAGCGGGATAATGTTATCTGCAAAATCAATTGTGTACTCAAAGTCACATTGATGCTGCATGGGAATTAAATGATGACCCTCAACAAAATTTTTATGATCATTTTCAGAGATGAATGTTTCATGACTGCTGTCATAACAACATTTCCAACCGCTTCTATGCTTGGCTGCAAGCATTTCATGAGGATTGCGTGGATACTGGAGAATTGTCGTTTGAACAGGACTTTTTCTCACGGGCTTCTTAAGCAGTTTTATCTTGTAACGTTCAGATGGGGATTCTTTTATCTCGCCAGCATTAACAATCTTTAACTGGTCAAGATAATCAAGATAGCCGTTAATTGTAGCGCTGTAAAAATTCTTCTTTTCTCTGTTAAGCTTGACAAAATCATTCATTTTGGAAAAAGCTTCAATTCCTGCAGCTGTTTTCTCTGATTCCAAGCTAGTTGGATATGATCCGTAAACTTCCTTGTAAAAAACAATTATCTTCATCAGGTGGTTGCGATAAGACTGTGCCTTCCCGCTTGACTTATTGACCTTGCCTGCCTTAAATGACAAATCAGTCTGATAGTCAAAAAATCCTTCAAAGAAGTCCTTATACAGAGGATTGTTCCTTACATAGAGGTATCGTGGGTCTGTCCGGGCGTTAATTGGCACAAATACATTTTCCATTCTTTTCCCCTCCACAACACAAATTCTTGACCTCAAGTATAGCACACATTACAACAAAAAAATCAATGCACATCAGTCAAACCTCACCTTCCACTCACCCCCTGCCCTGTATGCCTCAAAGCACATGCGCACCTGCTCTTCATTGTTCTTTGCAACGGCAAGAGGGGGAAGTTCGTCTTCTGCAAACCAGTCAAAGCTGGTGGTCTCGATGTTTTTCTCGAAGCTTCCGCCGGTGACGCGGCAGAGGGTGAAGATCTTGCAGACACCGTATGCGTAGTGGGGAGTGTTGTGCCTTTCCCGGTCGTGAATGGCGATGACGCTGTCGACTTCGGCGGAAAGGCCGGTCTCCTCACGGACTTCCTTGACGGTGTTCTCACTGACGGAGAGAAAAAGCTCGCACCAGCCGCCGGGAAGTGACCATAAGCCGTTTCTTTCATGCACGAGAAGGATTCTTCCGTCCTTGAAAATCGCCGCTCTTGTGTCAATCTTTGGCGTCTGGTAGCCCGAATCGCCGCAGAAGAGATCCTTGACTTTCTCCTTCGGAATGTCGGTGATGTCTGACATCATTTCGGCGGCAATGTCGCGGATTCTTGCGTAGCGTTCAAGGTCGAAGTCGTCTCTGCCATAGGTAAGTCCGGCCTGTGCCAGGCTCTGGAGTTCAATGATCATGTCGGTCCACTTGTTCCTGCTCATACATATTCCTCCTTTCTTCTGCATCCCTCAACACCCCCGCCGCCTCTCTTCTGATGCGGGAAATGCGGGATTCGGTCTGTTCCGTCAACCAGGTCAGCTCAGCCTTGAGTTGTCCGGCCAGGTCACGGAGGATGATCCGGTCCTGAAGTTCGTAAGGCCGTGGGAACCCGTGGGAGGTTCCGGGAAACTCCAGCTCCTCCAGAAGAAATTCCCGCACTTCCTGTTCGTTAATGAAAGAACACAGGCTGACGCCACGGCGTATGCAGCGGGAGACAAGTTGTCCTCGCTCACGTTCGGAAGATGCGCGCACCTCGCTCACTGCCATGTCGGAAGCAGCGGAAACGAACGAGGCAAATATGCTGCAGGCCGGGTCTCCGCTCTGCATTTTCCGGCAGAAGGAAAGTTCTTCTTCGCCAAGGAGCGGCCTGCCGTCCTCTGATGTGACGGAGCCGGATTCGCTGAAGTGCCAGCTTCTCAGGCTGTGACAGGCGAGAATGTCAAGGGATGCGCGCTGTCCCGCGGCGGTGATTGCGCAGTCGAGACGGTCGGGAGTGACGTTGCCGATGATGTCGCCGGGGTTGTGGTAGTTTCTGAACTCGTAGGGGTGGCTTCTGATGCAGGCGCATTCTTCTGCGGACAGGATGGCGCTGATGTCCGGTCCGTTGAAGCAGGTGGAGGACATCCGTAACTTGACGGCAACGTAGATGGCAAGAGACGCTCCGAGGGAGTGTCCGGTCGTCGTGAACGTGCGTCCGCCGGCTGCGCGGTGCGCAAACTTCAGCGCAGAAACGGCCTGGGAGTCGCCTGATCCCCTGGCGGCAAGAAGTGCAGTTCCATCAAGGTCGAGCCTTGAGATGAGTTCCTGTACGCGGGGATTTTCCGCAATGACCTCCCTGAGCCGGTCCCGGCCGTCATCAAGGGGTCTGTGCTCCCTGCCGAGGGCGATGAACTCGATGTCGGTCAGCGCATCCCTGATGTCTGCGGGGTCCGTTCCGCCATAGGCGATGACGAGTTCGTCCGGGTCGTCCTTTGGCGTCACTGCCAGCGCCTGAAGTCCGTTTTTCTCATTGCTTTCGACGTCTTCCACCACGTACTTTCTGCCATGAATCGTGACCATTCTGCCCTTCCTGTACTGATTCGGGAACTTGCCCACGAAGTAGACGGCGCGGGAAAGGTACCTGTACTGTTCGTCAGTGATTTTCGGCATCGGCGTCACCTCCTTCCTCCCGTTGTCTGACATGCGGCTTGCTTGTTTCTGAAAGCCGCTGGTTGAAGGAAAACGATTACACATTTGATTATAGCCTGTGGGAAGGGAGATTTCAATGCGGCGCATGACTTGTCACGGTGTCTGTAACCTGGAGGCTTGTTTTTTGGGGGGCGATCTCCATGGTTGGTGGAAATTACGCGCGTTACACACCAAAACTGGAATTTTGACTTGCCTCACACTGCTAATGCGCAATCCCGCAGGCGAAATTTCAACGGTGCTGGGTCCACGCAGAACGCAACCTTTTAGGGTACGTTCACAAAAACGATCGCAGGGAGATTATCACCGACTTTAAGGCCATTCGGCAAGCAGAGAACTTGCAAGACGCCAAAGAACGATTGGCGTCTTTCAGTGCTAAGCGGGAGTCCGGTTATAAGCGTTGAATCAAGAATCTAGTCCAAATGGAGGATCTATTCACGTTCTTCAATTTTCCAACTGCAATCCGTCAGACCATCTACTCGACGAATCTAATTGAGTCGTTCAATAAGAGCCTGAAGAAGATGGTCCGACGTAAAGAGCAATTCCCAAACGAAGGGGCCCTCGATCGCTTTGTCATGACGCAAGTGATGGAGTACAACGATAAATTTGAGAATCGAGCACATCGGGGATTCAAAGACTGTCACGACACGCTTGATTCGATGTTTTAGAATTACCAATTCATGCGGGCGAAGTTTCCTCTTTTACACAACATTCTTGACACTCTCAAAAGCACACAGTCCCTTGATGATTCCTTTAAGACAAAAAATACACATGAAAGAATATTGCATATTCATGGGAATTTTTATCAAAACTAGCTTTAATGTTAAGTACACTTGCGTAGAATAATATCTCAGTATTCCACACATACTGACGATGCCCCTATTTTTTTTACCATAATCTGGTTGTGTCTTTTGCCACAAAGACTTAAAAAGTATAAAAGAAAGTCGATACATACTTAAGTAATTGCTCTTGACATACATGAGATGCATTTTGCTTTAGAAAATATTTTTTCTGTGTTAGAAGAAGTTATCAATTATATTTTATAAAAAAACTTGGAGGCGACAGATATATGACTAAAAATATAGACATGTTAGAAACATTAAGAGACATTTTCGAAAAAAAGGGTGTCAAATTGGATGGGGACAAGGAAATAATAATGAACAATTATAATCATGATACAAATGATGAAGTTTCATTTGACGAATTACCCAATGAAATCAAATTTAATAAAGACAAAATAATTCATAATAGACTAGCCAAAGATGGAGGTAAGCATATTGAATGCTTTCTTCGAGACAAGCTTACAGGGGAATGTGATACTTGGTTTTCTCATTATAAAAATCTTGCTGCTCATGCTGAAAAATATGATTCCCAAGAATTTTGCGAATGGTTTATCGGATACTCTTTCCAAGCAGAGATTCCATCCATTAGGGTAGATTTGAAACTATTAAAAGATGGTAGTATCGTAGTAACAGAAGGTAATCATCGAATTGCGATGTTGCAATGGCTAGGATATGAAGGAACTTTAAATAAAAAGTACTTTATGAAAAATTACTGAAACTGGAAAAGTTTACTATGTTTTGCGATCAAGTCATTTTTCGATAGCAAGCGGTCGTTAAAATAGAGATGTATACACGAATAACCCGAGATAGTATGTGTACTATATCTCTTCAAGTATACA
>ERZ791902.1280-NODE-1280-length-12358-cov-5.326262_pt1 | contig 12358 bp, 6 predicted proteins | sample MGYA00510149_ERZ791902 | MGnify/ENA primary metagenome ERZ791902 (study PRJEB30046, sample SAMN00792060) | human gut metagenome | study: EMG produced TPA metagenomics assembly of the A metagenome-wide association study of gut microbiota in type 2...
TACTACTTGTCTGTTTATGTAAAATCTTTCAAAGAACTCTTTCTTTTGTTGCTAGCGAGAAGTGTATTTCTCAAAAGCGAGTGCAAAAGTACAACCTATTTCCCATCCCACCAAATATTTCGAGGAAAAAGTTTCAAAAAAGTTGTGATTTTAACAAGCGTTTACACTTTCGTGAGCAATAATCGACATCGCTCCTTATTATATATATGCGCACGCTCCAGTGCGCGTGAGCGTGCACATACGCAGGCGCAATTTTAATAATGTTCACAAGATCTTTACAAATACCTCTAGATGCAGAAAAACGACGCACTACACTTTCGCCGCTCCCTAACTAGGTAAAAATTCACGCCTAACTAGGGAAGAATTTTTTCCTAGTTAGGGAAAAATGAAAGTGGTACTAGGGAGCATCGGAAGCTAAATGATAGCCATGAGCAGATGTTTCTCGAAAATTATTTACAAGATTACACACATATAGCAAAGACTGCATGATTTAAAATTATGGCACAACTACAGAATAAATGTTAATAATTCGAGAGAAAGAGGCAACTTTCGAGAAATGGCATTATCTTTGCACTTGTTTCAAACAAATAGCAATGTGCTATTTTGCACAAAGCCAGGCTGAATATACACTAGATTATAAACTATAATAAAGAATAAGACTATGACAGAAAAAGAAATGTTCAATTTTATAAATGAACAAAACCAGCAGAGTTCTGGTTTCGCCATCAATGAGAAAGAGCGTGGATTGACCAATGTGTTCTCTGCCTTGATGCGCAAGGTGTATTTGTGGATGACACTTGCATTGGTGATCACTGGTGTTACCGCATACGGAGTTGCAACGAGTCCTACCCTATTGATGACCATCGTGACAAGCCGTGGTTTAATGTGGGGTTTGATTATCGCCGAGTTCATCTTGGTCTTCGCCATCAGCGGAGCCATCAACCGTTTGTCACTGAGTACGGCGACACTGCTATTTATCATTTACTCTGTACTGAACGGAGCGATGCTCTCTTCCATCTTCGTCATCTATGAGCCAATGGTAATTGCCAAGGTATTCTTCATCACCGCCGGCACATTCGGAGCGATGGCTTTTTATGGCTACTCCACCAAGAAGGACTTGACCTCTATCGGCAAGATACTTTTCATGGCATTGATTGGTTTGATAATCGCTACGGTGGTCAACATGTTCTTGAAAAGCCCAGGCTTTGACTACATCTTGAGCTATGTAGGCGTTGCCATCTTCATCGGCCTGACCGCATGGGACTCTCAGAAAATCAAGCAGATGCTCCAGACACAGTATGACATGAGCGAAGGCGCACAGAAGTTGGCATTGCTCGGTGCACTCACCCTGTATCTCGATTTCATCAACCTCTTCCTCTATCTGCTTCGCATCTTCGGAAGCAACAGAGATTAAGCAATAACACAATACAAACAAAAGGGCGATTGGTTCACACCAATCGCCCTTTTGTTATCTTACTTTAAAATCTCGCAATATTGAATTTCTTAGTAATTATCTAATAGATAGACCTATCATCTTCATACATTAATCATTTCTTCCATTAATCGGAGCCTCAGCTACGGCAACCGGTGCTTTTTTTCCTTTATTCAGCAAGGCAGCCCAATTAAAGTTACGCTTGAGCCCCGAAATGGTTTCGATAGTCATAATCAGAACAGAGACGAAACAGAAAATAAGCACACCCGCAATCATCAAACCAAACTTGATACCCAAAATGACGATATTGGCCGGATTACCTTCATTCCTTGTTTCTACCCTGCCACTGGTATAATGATATTCTACGATACTATCCGGAAGAAGTGACATCAGCAAACCACTACCGAAGAAGAAACTTGCCACGGCAAAACCGATTTTCTGAAGCGCACGCATAAAACCATGCTGACGGCGATGAGCAGAAATCACATAACCACGCGGATAGCCAGAAATAATATAGAGAGGTATCAGGATTATCAAATAAATCATCCAGCCGGTCTTGGTGGAAGCAGAATCATTAATATCATCCACTAATCCCTTAGTATCCTTGAGCGCCATTTTCTGGATTTCATCGAAATTCATATCAGCAACTTCACCAAACTCGTCCTGACATTTTCCCATCTTTTCTTCGCATTCCGCCATGCGCTTTTTATAAATTTCTATATTCTTATCCAGTTTGGCCGTATCAGCACTATGCTTTGCCGTCTTCATGCCCTCCCTATAAGACTCAGCATTTCTCTTCAAGTCATGAAGTTTCATCAACTTATAAGCATTGGCAGACTGAACGCGACGTTCATAAAGCTGATAACTGAGTTCCGAGCTTGCATTGAGTTTATCATAAGTAATCGTGGTATCAGTCTTTTTCCAGTTTTCCACAAGAGCCACATCCTTGGCATATTTCTGAGCACTCTCCTTGTCCTGATTGCTGAAATACCAGAAGATGCAAGCAGCGATAATCGAACCGAATATCAAAGACCACTTCCATGTACGATGTTTACTATAGGAATATGAGATAATCTCGCGCAAATCAGCCACACGCTCACGGAAGAAAGAGTCTGTAGGATCATCAGCCTTACGCACAGCCTCATCCACCAGAGCCTCCATCTTATCAGTCTCCTCTTTTGATACAGGATAAACATTATCCCAATCAGTGCTTCCTTTTTCCATGTCCTTAGCCTTGACATGCGAGGAAGTAAACAAAGCCTGGTCCAAACATTCCCAAGCGGCTAGGTTCTTTTGTTCTTCCATATTAATCTTACGTTTTTAGTTATAGAATCAATTGCTGTTGCAAAGGAACAAAATAAAACGAAAACCTATACTCCAAAGCGTAAAAAAGGCGAACCAAATGGTAAATTCGGCTCGCCTAAAACGTATAAATATAGTATTCGTTTCGTAAAAGTCACTCATTATCAGTTCATTTCTTTCGATTGCGATATTCCTGAGGTGAACACTGATAATAACTATTAAACACCCTGCGGAAAGTAGATAGGGAGTTGAAACCCGACTGGTCTGCTATCAGAGAAATCGGCAAATTGGTGTTTGACAAGAGGCGTTCCGCATGTTTCACGCGGAGCTGGTTGACATAATCATAGAATGTATAACCATTCTCTTGGTTGAAGAAACGACTGAGATAAGTTCGGTTGGTTCCCACCTTGCGAGCCACATCCGACAACTTCAGACGAGGATTCAAGAATACCTTTTCCTCATCGAAAAGTTTTCTTACCGACTCGCTCACCTCCGGAGGCAACTGACAACTATGCAAGTCCAAGTCTGCCTCTTCCTCCTCTTCGTTCTCCGTATCGTTCAACTCATCGATGACCGACTCATGCCGATAGACGAAATATGAAACAACCATCCACATCACGAGTGAGGTGACGAGATAAGCCTTGTCGGTGATGGTATCGTCATAGTAGCTGCAGAATGTCCAGATGAGCAAGATGCCCCAAAAAGTGACAAGGATGCCTCGCAACCAGTTGAGGTTGATATTCTCCTGGTAAGAGAATCGCTCCTTCAACTGGCGATGATATTGAGAGATGAAGAAGAAGGTAAGCACGAGCGTAGCCGTACCATAGATGCCACCCCACCCTATCAGCATATCATACCAAATGGATTTGTCCGTGCAGAAGAACAGAATCGGCAATGCCACGAAAGGCAACTCATGCAATCCCAACTTCTTGAAGGAGAACCATCCCGGCTTGCACAATTCCATCAGTACAAAGACATAAAATGGAATGATGACCATATCAACGCTCGTCATCAAGTGCCAACCTAGGTGAAGTTGATCGTCATAAGCGAAGAAGAAGAGGTCTTTGAAGCACTCCATGTCTTGCAACAACATAATCCACATAATCAATTGGGTCAAGGTATCCCTGCCCTTGCGCCAGAACATCCATACCATCATGGAATAGAACATGACGCACATCCCGTAAATAAAAAAGTCTAAAGAGTCAGTCAACATATCTGTGTTTGTATTTCCGTTAATTCATCATTTACTTTCATTTGCTGGGCGTTCTCCCATCCAAAACTCCAAGTTTCCTCCTTTGAGGATATCATCATGCAATAGTTGATAGCCCGACATCGGCTTGCCATTCAAGAGCGTCTTTTGGATATAGAAAGCCTTGTCGCCCACGCCATGTGCCTGGATTTCGAACTTCTTGCCATTCTCCAAGTTGAAGGTCACCTTGTCGAAACTTGGTGTGCCGATATAATAATAAGGAGTGCCTGGGCATACCGGATAGAAACCGATAGCTGAGAACACATACCATGCCGACATCTGACCAGCATCATCATTGCCAGACAAGCCACCAGGGGTATCGTTGTACTCCGTGTTCAAGATCTGGTGGATGCGCTGTTGCGTCTTCCAAGGAGCACCAGCAACATCATAGAGATAAGCTACTTGATGGCAAGGCTCGTTGCCATGCCAATACAAGCCCTCGTCAAACATTTTGTCCAATCGAGAGACAACTGCCGACATCGTGTCTGATTGAGAAACGCCTTGTGCATTGAGATTCAAGCGTTTAGCAGACTTATCCACACTCTTGCCAATAATGTCGAAAAGTCCTTGGATGTTCTGAGGCACATACCAAGTGTAATGGCAAGTAGCACCTTCGGTGATATAGCTCTTGCGATGCACCAAGTCGGTATTGCCTTCCCATTTCCCGTTCTGATGGCGACCATCCGCCCATCCCGTCTTAGGATTGATAACATTTCGCCAGTTCTCGGAACGGCGCATCAGTTCTGCGTAATCAGTCATCAGAGATTGCCGAGTGTAAGGGCCATCTTTTGCCTCAACGGAGCAAGACTCAGCCAAAGCCTTCGCCAACTGCGCCACAGCGAAGTCATCAAAGGCATATTCCAAGGTGCGCGAAGTCTGTTCGTTGGTATGGAAAGCCTCCTTCACACTATCCTCCATCGGGATATAACCATATTTGAGATAGGAGTTCAAGGCACGTCTTCCCATTCCGTTCTTATATTCCTCAAAGGTCTTCGGACTCTCGAAAGCATTCTTTCTCATTCCCTCGTATGCCGTTTTGGCATCAAAGCTACGGATGCCCTTGACATAAGCATCTGCCAAGGCAACACCCGAATGGTCGCCTATCATCGCAGCCGTATAGCTATTCCAACAAGGGAAGATTGGCATCCAACCGCCCTCCTTGTACATATTGACCAGCGACAGCATCATATCGCCAGAGAGCGTCGGGGTGATGATATTGTAGAGAGGAAGTTCGGCACGATAAATATCCCACATGGAGAAGTCGCCGTAGATGGTAGGTATCGTTGCTACAGAATCAACGCAAGCGGTGTCAACATCTAGGACATCAGAAGAATCAAGTATTTCTACCTTTCCTGTGGAGAAAGTCGGATAACTTCCATAGAAATCTGACATTTCATGAGGCAAGAATGATGCACGATACAAAGCACCATAGAACTGATTGACCTTTGCCACGTCCTTGCTTTCCACATCTATTGCATGCAATCTATCACACCAAATAGTCTCTGCATAAAGTATAAAATCATCAAAGTCAAAACCTCCCGCAGTCTCACCGACGAGATTATCACAAGCGTTTTTCTTTGAAGTAAAAGAGCTTGCCGCCCGAATTTCTATAGGTTTTCCAGCCTTTCCTTTAAAAGTAAGCCAAGCACCACTTCGACTTCCCTTAACAGATAGTCCTTGAGGCGTTTTTTCTTCTTTTGAGAAGACTCCAAAATCATCAAAACCACACGGAGTCTCACCATATCGAGGATTTGATATGTCTGAAGAAGGAACATCGAAATTAAGTTCTCCACTATAATCCAATACGAAATGACCACTGAATCCTGCTGGTTCACCCCATCCTTGGTAAATGCGATGCACTGGATTATAACCATATATAATATGGTGCAAGGTATCTATCTCTATGTATCCCTCCCCCTCATCACTATTAGGATTGATGACGATATGTACCTCCTCGTCTTGATCAGGAGTAATGCGGAAGATAGCAGAATGACTCAAAGCTGTCATTTCCGTCTTGAGATGCTCATCTCTCAGATGGACTGCATAGTAATGAGGATGCGACACCTCGTCTTCATGTGAAAAACGAGTGGCACGCTCCTCTGGCTGCAAACGGAGTTTTCCACCAAGTGTCGCGATTGTGAATGAGCCATAATCTTGGGTGCAGCCACCCACTATCCAGTGACTATTACGGAAACCTTGCAGTTCCGTGTCCTTATAATAATAAGGTGCAATGCACTTTTTCTCAGTGTCTTGCGTCTGTGGTGTCCAGAAGTTCTGACCATTTGGCACGAGTACGGCAGGCAAAGTCTGACCATGCTCCTCGCTTCCCTTACCAAACTTACCAGCAGTCTTGGTATTCGCCTGAGCAGTGCCGACCATCGTGTTGATAGCATTCAGTTGGCGCACATGTTCCAAATAATGGATGTTCTCGTGCATATAATTCTTCAGTGATGCCCACGTATAATAATTTCCCGCCATATCTTCTATGTCATCATTGTAGATATAAGCATTCAGATTCAGTTCCCCAACATTCCGCTCATTACACAAGATTCTCACCAAGACATTACTCTCTGGATATGCACGATCCCATTGCTTTTTCTTATAAAAGACAAGTTGTAAGTTGGCTGCCATCGGCACAACCACATCCATGGCATCAGATTTTTTTTTGTATGAAGCCATCTTTGCATCTGTATCACAGCAGGCATCAGGACGAGCAAAGAACATATTCATCAAAGAATAAAGGCGATATAAACTGGTATCATGCCCGAATCGCAAAGTGGCAGATGGTCTATCTGAAGCCAATGCCTTGTCGGCCTCAGCTTCAACATTTTTCCAAAGAGAGATAGCAGAGCGAGCCGGGATTCGCTCATTCGTAGGATATTCACCATTGCAAATCGTCATGCGAAGATTGTTAGCATCATAAAACGCCTTGAACTCCTCGTCTGTGAAGAGTCCATACAATCCCTTCTCTATCTGGCGAGGATAAGACTTGAAGTTCAAGCCCACGTCTTGGATAGAGGAAGCGATGGTATGAATCTCGCTCATCAACTTCATCGGGTCATCCACCTTTGTGACGTCCTTGAAAAGTTGGCACAAGAATCTATCGGGTGACACCTTAGCCACAATATGGGTACGATTTTCCAAAGCTTTGACCTCTGGAGAGGTATAGGCAATCCAAGCCATATCGGCAGAATCCGTCTTCACATCCATATCGAGCGATGGCTGGAGTTGGCGCAATTCATCCGTAAAAGCCTGCATACTCTTGGCACAGCGATCGACCACACTCGAACGAGCTTGCACATGATTGCCCTTGGCGAAGATCTGAGGGAAATTGTGAGCCATACGGTCGGCAATACCACGATGCTGCTTTTCACCCAGCTTTGTCAACTTACCACCATTGCCCTTGGCATTCTCCCATACCTGCGTCAGCCATCCCTTCACTTTCTTGCCCAAAGGAGTCAAGTTGGATTCATCATCGAAATGCTGGTTTACCCAAATATAACGACTATCACTTGGTAACCAACGAGAGCCGTGCCTGCCGTAATGACTGATGTAAAAAGGAGTATAACCTTCAGGAGCCTTTACAGAAACAGGCTTCTTGGGAGCAGGATAAGCATAATATACGCCACCCATCTGCTGACGAGTTTGGGCTTGCGCCAAAAGGGCGCAAGCCATTAACAATATCATTAAGAATGATTTCCTCATATCTTATGTCTTTAGTTATTTACTAATTTCCAGTCTATTCCCAATGGATTGTTCTCCATCTTCAAGACCCATGGCAATTCTCTATTGGTGGCGATTTGCATCAAGGTACCATCCACATCGGCTTTCACCGTGATGCTGCTTGCATCTTGTGCAATCTGTCGCCAAGCGATTCCATTATATATGAAAACGCCACTTTGACTTAATTGTTGTATTGCCTTTCGAGATACAAACAAGAAAGTTCCTTTGGCATCATAGAAGTTCTTACCTTTTTGAGGACTGTCCCAGCAGAATCCGTCAGCCTCATCTACTAACCTTTTTGGAATCAAATAGATAGACTTATTGCATCGCAAGAGCAATGTATCAGCAAGTGTCGTAGAATCGATTGCTACCTCCCAATTACGATATTGGCGATTGAGAATGAAATTGGCTTTGCCTATTGAACGATGAAGAGTGTAGGTTGAAGACTCATCAATCGCCGAACAAGATGTAAGAAAATTCAATTGTCTTACCAACTCAATATTATCGACATTCAACTTATGCACAACGTGTCCAGTTGGCGATGGAGCCACCTTTCTGCAATCTGGCAATACAAGCGTACCGCCTTTCAACAACTGCCGATGAGTGAGCGACGTACCTCTCAATATAGCTTCATCGTACTGACTTTTCACATTCCATTCATTCCCCTTGGCGACAACCTTCAAGTCCTTGCCATTCGGAAGATGGATGGTATAGGCAGGGATCATCGGCGAACCGACAAGATAGAGATTCTGACCAGCCACTGGATAGATGCCCATCATGTTGAAGACAAGCCAGGAAGACATGGCACCGCTATCGTCATTGCCAGGTAAACCATTTGGGGTATCATCATAATTGTCATGGACAATCTGATTGATGCGTTCCACACTCAAGTCGGGACGACCAACCCAATGGTAGAGATAAGGCGTAAGGAAACTCGGTTCGTTAGCCACATTGTAATGCTTGTTGGCAAAGAAGGTGTCGAGACGCTTGATGAAAGCATCCTTGCCACCACAAGCCTCTATCAACCCAGGTACATCATGTGGAATGCTCAAACTGTACTCTGCCGACAAAGCCTCATAGAAGAAGGTGCTCCACCAAGGCAAATACCAAGGAGCCACCTTTGTATCAGGCTTATAAGGAATCTGTGGATGAAACACCTTCGATTTTCCCCAAGGCACGGAGTCTAGCCATCTTCCATTGGCATCACGAGGCATGATGAAGCCTCGCATTCCCTGCCACTCATAATCACTGCGCCAAAGGTTGCGCCAGTTATTGGACCGACGGAGATATTTCTCATAAAGATCGGAATAATGCAAGCCCTTCGCCACTTGGGCGATGCACCAATCATCATAACAATACTCCACGGTACGGTTGCCAGCCCGGTCGATGCCATAAGGAATATAACCCAGTGTATTGTATTCATGGATGCCACCACGTCCATGTTTTTCTTCTGCCACGCTACCCAAGTAAGGATCTTTGTCGGTTGGTGGAACCTCTGCATCTTTTATCATAGCCTGCAAGGCTAGTTCGTAGTCTATTCCCTTCATTCCCTTGGCAAAGGCATCGGCTATCACGATTTCGGCATTGCTTCCTCCTTGTGTTCGCCCATTCCAGTTACCACTTCTTGCATCTGGCATATAACCATCATGTTGATAGATATTCAAGAGAGAGTTGACCATATCTCGTTGTCTGTCCTCATCTATCAAGGTGAGCAATGGCATGGAAGTGCGATAGGTATCCCAAATGGCATAGTAGTCATCATAATAAGGAGTGGCTGCGAAGTGAGGGTTTTCCCCCGACTTATCCACAGGCATCAGCATGGTATGGTAAATACCTGTATAGAACATACGCTTCTGCTGGTCTGTGCCTTCAATCTCTATCTTGCCAAGCTTTTTATTCCAAACCGTTCTTAGTGCTGAGACTTGTGCATAGAAGCCATACTTGCTTTGGCGGCAACTCATTTCAGCTTTCTCCAAACTAACGTGTGAGATGCCTATTTTGACATTTGCCCTCAATATTGCCTTTTGCTTAGTCTTTGCAGTAGAAAATTGAGCGATAGCATAGAGGTCGTCATGAATATTGACATGAGTAAAAGGTACATCGCTCTGGAGATAAAAATAGACAGTGTAAGGACCACCATTGTTCCATCCTCCCCTCACGGTACTCCATCCTCTGAGGGCATGAGCATCCACTTGCTCTATATGGGAATCAACATATTGCTGAGTCTCTCGCTTATCGGGAATCGTATCCATTCCCAAGAAGGAAGCGGCATCAATCAACAAGGAAGGTTTCTTCACCCTGTCTATATCTAGTCCAAACGCACTTTCGGTCCCATACCCATCATCTTTCACACCATACGAGAAGCGATAATAAGCACAACGTTCAGCCGTTGTCACTTCCGTCTGGATGCCATTCTTATAAATACAAGAATAATAGCCCAGCGAAATTTGCTCAACTGCACGTTCTTGGGCATAGCAAGGTATAGTTTCCACTTTTCCATCTGCCAAAAGAACTTTGGTTGTTGACCTTACGATACCATTTGCAGAGGCATTCACTGCAACATTCTTCATAGCGGTACCCTTGATGTTTTTTGCATCAAAAGGTTGTATCAGGATATTACCATACTTCTGTCCACCTCCCGTACCGCTCACATGCATCTGCGAGAAACCTTTGATGGGTTCTGGCATCGGAGCCCATCCTGCATTAGGCATTGACACGCCATCCGGTCCAGGCTTCACCATTCCGTATGGCATAGAAGGTCCGGGGAAAGTTCGTCCCAATCCCTCACTTCCAATACGTGGATCGACATACTGGGTATAGTTCTTCGCCACTGCCCACAGGGAGCAAAGACAGCAAACTATCGAAAAAACTAGTCGCTTCATCTACCTTGCTCTATTTAACCTATTCATTAAAATCGATTGATAACACAGTGCGTCATATATCACCTAATCACCTCAAATAAATCAGAAAGAGTAACTACATCATGAATTGATCCTTCAAACTTCGATTTTTGCAATCCATAAGTTGTGACCAAAATTGTATGTAATGTCTTTCGGGTATTTGTCACAGCCCTAAAAGTCTCTTTACGCTCTCGCAAACGCTTGTCATAATCCGCAGTAACCGCAAATTCTCTTAAAGAGAACTTCATCTCACAGAGGTCTATCACCTGATCACGCCTATCAATCAACAAATCTATCTGTGTACCTTTATGCTCTACTCCATCTTTATCCACAAAAGCCTTGCATTGCCAAGAACAAACCTCGCTCAAAGTTCCACCGATACGTAGTTTTTGCTTAATTTGAGGAATGTGATGAAGACATACTTGCTCAAAAGCATATCCTTCCCAAGTTCTTTTCTTAGGATTATCCTGCATATTATGCCAATAATGCTCATCTTGGCTATTTGTGTGTGCCACAAAGCGATTATGAAACAAAGAGAACAAATCTACGAGTTGATACATCTGACCTTTTGTTTTTTTTCCAAAAGCGGTATAAGTGCGCAGGAAATCGCAACGGCAGAGGTTCTCCAATACGGCGGTTAAGGTTCCGTTGTTTTGTAGCTTGGCTGTGTCAGCCAATTCTTCACGAGTCATCCCTATCGTTTTTGTTGCCAAAGTTTCAACCACACTTTGATAAAGTTCTGAGTTTTTGAAGAGAGAACGAAAAACGTAATTATACTCAGTCTTCAAAACAGCGCCCTCATCAAAGAACAACTCATCTACATTTTCCTCTACAGTAAGATACGGCTTTAGCATATCCAGATAATACGGAATACCTCCCATTACCATATAGATTTCTGCCATTTGCATTTGTACCCATTCAAAGCCTTTGGCTTTCAAGAACAACTCTGTCTCATGCAAATTAAAAGGTCGCAAATAGATTTGGCGATTGACACGTCCATGCATACCACCCTTATCACCGATTAATTTAGAAATCATCCATGTGGTAGCAGATCCACACACGAAACATTTCATTCCTATTACAGCACTTGCCCAACTATTCCAAAAATAGCTAAAAGCCTGAATAAAATTAGAACGTGGCGTATCCAACCACGGTAACTCATCCAGAAAGATAACAATCTTTTCCTTCTTTAATGATTCCAAGTATTCTCGTAATTGCTCAAAAGCCTCAAACCAATCTTGCGGTTTCTTTCTCCTTACTTTAGAATATCTATACAACTCCTGCTGAAAGAGTCGAAGTTGAATCATTTTAGGAGTTGCAAAAGCACCAGTGAAGTAAAAGTCAAACTTTTGGTCAAAGAAAGTCTTCACCAAATAAGTTTTTCCGACACGTCTCCGTCCATATATGGCTACGAGTTCTGCCTTGGGCGTATCATAATACTCTTGAAGGAGTTTCTGTTCTTTCTCCCTACCGATTATCTGAGTTTCCATTTCTTCCATATAAATACCTTTTTTGCGCAAAAATACGAAAAAGTGGCGATAGTTGCGCTAAATCTCACAAAAAAAAAGACTTTTAGCGGTAGCATCGTCATATTTTAACGTTTATTTATTTTACAAACATTATCTAGTTGCTCTCAAAGTGCGCCAAAATATGCAAATTCGCATCATTTTGGCGCGTTATAGGCTTTATAATGCGCCAATGTACTTCCCTGAAAAAGGTTGTCACTTAGGAACAAACAGAAGTGACAATGAA